>ERZ838839.1430-NODE-1430-length-22920-cov-16.538465_pt1 | contig 22920 bp, 18 predicted proteins | sample MGYA00519909_ERZ838839 | MGnify/ENA primary metagenome ERZ838839 (study PRJEB31850, sample SAMEA3708843) | human gut metagenome | biome: human gut; feature: human-associated habitat; material: faeces | place: China | collected 2014 ... | reverse complement strand
GAGAGCTGCCGCAAGATCAAGTATATGTTCCCCAAGGCCCATGCCGTGGCCTACCTAATGTCGGCCATTCGTCTGATGTGGTTCAAAATCTACCGTCCGCCGGAGTTCTATGCGGTATACTTTACCGTACGCGGCGACGACATCGACTATGAGGCCGCTGTGGGCGGTGCGGCAGTGGCCCGCGCCCACATGGAAGAAGTCAAGCGCCGCCTGAAGGAAGAGAAGAACGCCAAGGACGAGGATGTGCTGGTCAGCCTGCAGCTCGTCAACGAGATGCTGGTGCGCGGCTACGAGTTTTTACCCATTGAGCTGGGCAAGAGCCGCGGCTCCAAGTATGTGGTGGAGGACGGCAAGGTACGTCTGCCTTTCTCTTCGCTGAAGGGTCTTGGCGGTGCTGCCGCCGATGCACTGGAAAAGGTGACCATCCACGGCGAAGAATATATCTCGGTGGAAGAGTTGCAGCAGGCTTCCGGTGTCGGCAGCAGCATTCTGGACCGTCTGCGTCAGGTGGGCGCTCTGGGCGACCTGCCGGAGAGCAGTCAGGTGAGCTTCTTCTAAGGATTCTGAAAGCAAAAGTGCCTGCACGGCTTTAGCTGTGCAGGCACTTTTGCTTTAAAAAGCACCTGCGGCAAAAATCGCAGGTGCTTAAAAATTCAGCAGAACGGGGGAGTGTTTACTCCACGCTGATCATATAATAGTAAACGGGCTGGCCGCCGCGGATGTGGCTGACCTCAACGTGGTTTGGGCACTTTGCCTTTACGATCTCGGTCACTTTCTCGGCATCCTCATCGCTCACGTCGCAGCCGGAAATGATGGTGACGAAGCTGGAATCCTTCTTGCACATGCCGCGTGCCAGACGGTAGGTAGCTTTGGTGATATCGTTGGAGGTGGAAACGATCTTGCCGTTCTCCAGAGCCATGATCTCACCCTTCTTGATGCGCTTGCCGTCGTACTCACTGTCGCGGGCAGCATAGGTGATCAGACCGGTGGACACCTTGTCGGCAGCAGCCATCATGTTGATGGTGTTGGTCTCGGCGTTCACAGAGGGATCAAAGTTCAGCATGGCGGTAATGCCCATGGGCACGGTGCGGGTGGGCAGAACGACCACCTGACGGTCGGCCAGCTTCTGGGCCTGCTCAGCAGCCATGATGATGTTCTTGTTGTTGGGCAGCACGAACACGGTCTTTGCGGGCACGCTCTGGATGGCGGCGAGGATATCCTCGGTGGCTGGGTTCATGGTCTGACCACCGGAGACCACTGCGTCTGCAGCCAGATCGGTGAACACGGCCTTCAGGCCTTCACCGGCGGCAACAGCAACAAAGCCATAGTCACGGCTGGGGTCCACAGCAGCGTAGACGAACTCGCTGGACTGAGAAGGGGCCTTCTCAGCAGAAGCCTGCTTTTCCAGGCTCTTGCCCTGCTTCTGACGGGCCAGGAACTGCTCGTGCATGTTCTCGATCTTGAAGTTGGTCAGGTAGCCATACTTGATGGCTTCGCTCAGGATCTTGCCGGGATCAGCGGTGTGCACATGCAGGTTGATCACATCGTCATCCTCGATGCACACCACACTGTCGCCGTTGGATTCTGCAAAGGCACGCATCTTTGCGGCGCTTGCACCCTCATACTTGTTGATCAGGAACTGGGTGCAGTAGCCGTTCTTGATGTCCTCCACCTTCATCAGGTCGTCGGTGAAGACGCCCTTGCCCGCGTTGGCGGTGGAGAGCTTGGCCTTGTTGGGGACAGCCTCGCCGCCGGCCACGATGGCCTCACCGTGGAAGACCTTGCCCATGCCCTCGAAGATGATCATGATGCCCTGACCGCCGGCGTCCACGACGCCGGCCTTCTTCAGGACGGGCAGCAGGTTGGGGGTGTCCTCCAGAGCCTTCTGACCGGCGGTCATCACCACGTCCCACAGCTCGGCCACATCCTCTTTGCCGCAGGCAGCAGCTTCCTCGGAAGCGACGCGGGCGACGGTCAGGATGGTGCCTTCGGTGGGCTTCATGACAGCCTTGTAAGCGCCCTCGACGCCCTTCTTCAGTGCAGCCACGATGTCGGCGGCGTCAGCCTCCTTTTTGCCCTCCAGAGCCTTGGAGAAGCCGCGGAACAGCAGGCTGGTGATGACGCCGGAGTTGCCGCGGGCGCCGCGCAGCATGGCGGAGGCAGCGGTCTTTGCGGCCTCGCCCACGGTGCAGCTGTCGTCCATGGCCTGCAGCTCACGGACGGCTGCGCCGACGGTCATGCCCATGTTGGTGCCGGTGTCGCCGTCGGGGACGGGGAACACGTTCAGCTCGTCCACGCGGGAGCGCTGGTTGTTGATGTTGTTTGCGCCGGAAATAATGGCGTCGCGCAGGATCTTACCAGAAATCATTGCTTTTTACTCCTTATATCTTCCCGGTACCCCCCGGGCGGGCTTTGTCTCATCAGGCAACCACGTCATCGACCGATACGACCACGCGGGCGACTTTCAGGCCGGTGGCCTGCTCCACCTCGTCCTTCACGCGGTGCGAGATGGAACGCGCGGCGGTGGAGATGTTCAGCCCGTAGCTGACGGCAATGTGCAGCTCGATCACGAGACGGCCCTCTTCCTGTGTGACACGGACGCCCTTGGCCGAGTCGTCCACGCCGCGCACGGCGCTGCGGACACGGTCGGTCAGATCACGGGGGGCCATTGCGGCCACGCCGTAGCATTGTTTGGTTGCTTCGCCCACGAGCGTGGAAAAATACTCGGCTGAGAAGCTGACATCTCCCAGCGGAAAACGGGAAGTGATCATAGTCGCTCTGCTCCTTTTATTCATTATGATACCCCGGTCCGCACGGCGGCGGGGCGGTGCGCGGGCCAAAGAAGGCGGCGTACCACTTTTATTATACAACTTTATGAGGAAGCTGTACAGCACATAATTGCTGACAGAAAGAAAAAAGTCAGGCGCGGCTTACCCGTCTCGGTCTGTTTCGACACCGCAATGCCGGTATACTGAAAGACAGACAGAGCCGCAAAGGGCCGCGTTCCTGTTGTTAGTATAGCACAAAATCCTTCGCAGTGCATCTATTTCGTGAATATTTATCCGACAAAGCAAAAGGCGATTGTGAATAAAATATAAAAGATGACGCAGACGTCTTTATCTTACTATGAAAAAGTGCTAAAATCTAAGGTGGCAAGAGTAAGACTGTATCCGGCACAGGATGCCGGGGCATTCGGCTGCCAAGGTGCTGAAGACAGGAATTTGCTGCGGCTGCACAGGAGCTGCGGCCCGGCGGCGGAAAAGTTCACAATAGGAGTTGTTTTCATGAATATTCTGTTTTTCCTTTCCCCCAAGCAGGACCTGATGTATGTGTACGATGACTTCACCCTTCGCCAGACGCTGGAAAAATGGGAGAACAACCGCTACGCATCCATCCCGGTGCTCAACCGCAAGGGAGAGTATGTGGGGACCCTGACGGAAGGGGACATCCTCTGGGGGCTGAAAAAGTTCCACGGCCTCGACCTTGAGGCGGCAGAGGACATCCCCATCCGGGACTTTGCCCACAAGCGGGACTACAAGGCCGTCACAGTCACCACGAGCATGGACCAGCTCATCGAGGCGGCCATGAACCAGAACTTCGTCCCCGTCGTGGATGACCGGGGAATGTTCATCGGCATCGTCCGCCGTCAGGCCATCATCCGCTACTGCTACGACCGCTCCCGCGCTGCCGCTGCAGAGCAGCGCAGAAAGCCCGAAAAGCAGGAAAAACGAGTCCCGGTCTCTGCCGGGGTGCAGTAAAACAGGAAAAGGCCCCGCCGCTCTGCATGAAATGTGCAGGGCAGCGGGGCCTTTCTATGCCTGTGGGAAGGGGAGAGTGGTGCTTCAGCCCACGGTGAGGCTGGAATCGGTGAGCCGGTGGGTCAGGACAGCCTCGGCGTCCTCGCCGCCCATGGCCAGCAGCTCGTCCACCGAGAGGGTGGTGGAGCAGAGGATGGTCTGGAAGGTGATGGTCTCGATGCCCTCAGCCCGCAGCTGACGCAGGGCGGACAGCGAAGCACGGAGAGAGGCTGTGAACCGTCCGACGCAGACGGTGAGGGTATTGCTGCTCCGGGTGCTGGTGTAGGAGATGACCGCGCCGCTCTTGTCGGTGACAGTCAGGCCGGGGAGGGAAGAGGCGGGTGCGGACGGGGCGGCAGAGCCGCCGTCAGAAGAGGAAGAAGACTCCTCCGGCTCCACAGGGCGGGGGATGGAGACCTGCTTGGTCTCGCCATTAGCGTCGGTGGCGGTGACTTTTGCGCCCGGGCCCAGCTTGTCCTTGATGGTGTCGAGTTCAAGCTCACTGCCGGCCCGCGAGAGGGCCTTGCCGTTGGGACTGCCGGCCTTGGCGGTCAGCTCGAGGCTGTCCGACAGATCGATGACGCTGCTGATGATGCCGTCGCCGCCGTCTTTGCCGTTACCGCCGTCGCCGCCAGCGGCGTTGACCGTACCGCCGGAGATGGCGACATGGTCGAAGCTGCGGATGCCGTTGCCGCCGACTTTGCCGCCGTTGCCGCCAGCGGCGTTGACCGTATTGCCGGAGATGGTGACGCCGCCGTCGCTGCGGATGCCGTCGCCGCCGTAGCCGTCTTTGCTGTCGCCGCCAGCGGCGTTGACCGCACCGCCGGAGATGGCGACGCCGCTGCTGCTGTAGATGCCGTCGCCGCCGTAGCTGCCGCCGCCGCCGTTGCTGCCAGTGGCGTTGACCGTACCGCCGGAGACGGTGAGGCTGCCGATGTTGATGTAGATGCCGCTGCCGTACATGCCGGCATTGCTGCCGCCGTCGCCGCTAGCGGCGTTGACCGTACCGCCGGAGATGGTGAGGCTGCCTTCGTCGATGGTGATGCCGCCGCCGCCGAGGCTGCCGTCGCCACCTTGGGCCGTCAGGCTGTCATTTTCGCCGCCGGTGATGGTGAGACTGCCGCTGCCGGAGATGCCGGAGCTGCCAAAGTGGCTGACTATGCCGCTACTGGAGCCGTTACCACCGGTGAGATGGTTGTCGCCCTTCAGGGTCAGCGTCACGTCGCCCTTCGAAGTGAGGGCGGAACCGGAGTCGGTCTTGGCCTTGATGTTCACGTTGTCCAGCGTGACTTCGACCTTATCGTCCTTACCGTTGGCCTCGATGGTCACGGTGTGGGAAGAAGCGGTGTCCTTGTTCTGATTTGTGATGACGGTGTCCTTGTCGTTCTCGCTTTTGAGCGTGCCGCCCTGCTCCACCTTGTTGGTGCCGGCCACGGTACCTGCCGAAATCGTAATGTCGCCATTCTCAATATAGTAGGTATCTGCAAAGGCGGGGAAGGCCGCCCCGGTCAGCAGAGCGGCGGTCAGGACAAGCGCCGCTGCCCGCTGAGAGGCCGGACGGGGTGAATCATTACCCCCCGTATGGAGGGGGCGACCCAGAACACGCATCGCAAGCTTACGATAAGACAACATACAAAAACCTCCTTTGAACGGTGAAAAACAGGGGGTGTCTAATTACCCTGAATGTACCACATCTGCGGAGAAAAATCAATAAAACCTGCGCGAATCGCCCTCTTTCCTGCGTGAATGGAGAAAACCCGTCAGGAAGAATGCCTTTTGGCTCTCCCATAGGGAGAGCCCTTGGCAGGCCGGGCCACTTCCTACTGGACGCCTGAGGCCCGATATGACGCAAAAGGGCGGGCCTTGCTACAAAGGGCAGCAGCTTCTGGACAAGCGCACCTTGTCAAGCTGTCGCTGGCCTAGACAGCGGAGCACTACCGTTTCCGGGACATCGTGCTTTGCTCGTTCAGCATAGACCTGACCGACACGCCAGAGGCTCTCCCTCTGGGAGAGCTGTCACGCCTGCGGCGTGACTGAGAGGGCTCACACCCCCGGCACCAGCAGTCTCCGCGCCTCGTCGAGGCGGGCGGTGCCGTCGGGGAGGTCGTTGGCGGCCAGCATCTGGCCGGGCGAGACGTGGTAGCGCCGGGCGATGGCGAACAGCTCCTCCCCCGGCTGGGCGTAGCAGATGCGGAGCGACACCTCCGGGTCGGCGGGGGCGAGGGGATCGCCCAGCTCCACCGCCCCCACGAGAGAGGCCGTCTGCCGCGCCAGCACCGCGCCCTCGGCCCGGACGGTGAGGGACACCTCCAGCGCGCCGCCCGCGCTGGCGCATTGCAGGTCCTGAACGCTCAGCCAGCACTCGGGGTAGGCGTCGGTGTCAGGCGGCAGGTCGGCGGAGAGGGGCAGGGCGTAGTCCAGCGCCTTTTCGTAGCACTCCATCTCCCCGAGGGTGTTTTCCGCAAAGGCCGACACCACGGCCCGGGCCGTCAGGACGGCTCTCCCCTCCTGCCGCGTCAGGCTCACCGGCCCGAAGGACGCGAAGCAGGCTAAAATATGCGCTCCTACGTCGGGCAGAGGGCCGGAACCCCGCAGCACCGTCGTCTCGTCCAGCGCGCAGAGCAGCGACTCGGTGGCGAGGGTCTGGGGCGTGAGGGTCGTCTCGAAGCGGGTGGAGAAGGCATCGGCCACGCATTGGAGCTGGTAGGGACGCCAGCCGCTCAGCCGCAGCATCGCCGTGGCCGTGAGGGTGGTGGAAGCCGCGCCGTCCTCGGTGGTCTCCCCTTCCGCCGCCGCAAAGCCCACCGGCTCCAGCACGCAGAGGCAGCGGCAGTCCTCGCTGAGGCCGTCGGCATCCAATATCTGGTTGAAGGGCAGGTCGGCGGTCTGGCTGCGGAGGGCGGCGTCCCCTTCGGCCCGCCATCCGCAGAGGACGTGCAAGACCCCCTTCGCCACGGCCTTGCCCTGCATCCGCTTCAGCTCCCGCACCTCGGCGGTGCCGGTGATGTCGAGGATGGCGGCAGGGGGCTTCGGGAAGGTCAGCGCCCCCTCGATGGTCACGAGCTTTTCGAGGGTGGCGGCCCGCCGCACCCCTGCCAGCGTGACCGGCTTCTGCTCGATGCCGCCCTCGCTGAGGGCCGTGATGACCTCGGTGGACAGCTGGGCGTGGACGCTCACCACCAGCCCGTAGGCCCCCCGCACCTCGATGCGGCGGGGGTTGACGGCCCGGCAGTTGAGGTATTCGGTCTGGCCCTCGACGCAGGCTGTCCACGCCGTGGCGGCGAAAGAGGGCAGCTCGAGGGCCTTGGTGAAGGGCAGCTTCTGCTCGGTCTGGCACAGCCCCGCCCCCTCTTCGCCCTGATAATACACGGTACAGCGCAAATATCCTTCCAGCGTCAGCCGCCCGGGGGCCAGCTGCTTTTGCAGCACCACCGGCTTTGCGAAGCACTTGACGATGCGCTGCACCGGCGGCAGATAGTCCGAGATCAGTAGTTCGGTCTCGAGGGGCAGCTCCGCCTTGGCGGTGCAGTCCGCACCCGCCGCAGGCAGAACGTCCCGGAACACTTTCAGCTCCATGGTGATGCTCCTTTCCTGTCCTTGCTCTGATGAGAGTGTATGCGGGGCAAAGCCGGGCTATGCCCTGCGCCCGCCCACAGGCGCAAAAAGGCCCCCTCAGAGGGGCCTCTGAGGGGGGCGGAAGGGTTATTTCAAGAAAAGGGTGTGTAAAGCAGGGCTTGCATCATCTGTGTTACCAACGAATCATAACCATTGCGGCGTAGGTTTTGCCGTTTTTCTGGAATGTACCGGCGTATAGTTCAACGCCATTTCTATGGAGGTAGCTCAATAGATTTTTTAACTGACCATAATTCGTCAGACAAGAGTCATAGTGAGGACCACCAGATTCAGGCCCTGGATCCCAATAGCTATTCGAGTAAATCTCCCTGTTATCCGGAATCGTAACCGCTGTCCTGCCGGAGGGAGTCAGCTCCATCACGTCCACGTATAACCTCTGGGTTAACTCCAATTTGTCATCCGTGATAGATTTGAGCGCATTTACAGCCGTTTCGTTCAACTCGTTGTTGGTGAGCCATGATGTTGCGTCAAATTTTTCTGCTACCTCCTCAAGCGTCTCCTTGGCTCTGGCGCTTGCTGTGGTTTCAGAAAGACCCAAATACGCCTTGAGCTTATTTTCAAGCTCCACGGACTCCGTCACAAGGCTCTTTTCGTTGCCCCGGGAGGCGCTGCCGCTGCCGCCAAAGAACCAGTCGTAGAGGGCATCCAGCGGTGCGCAGGCGGTGAGGGTCACTGCGGTCATCGCGCCCGCAAGGGCGAGGGCAAGGAATTTTTTCCGTTTCATGGTCGTATCCTCCTTTTTCTTGGGTGTTTTTGATACTTCCATTATAGCACCCCCCCCCCCCCCCCCCCTATGCAAGTGCCATTCACGCAGGTTTTGGGGCCTTTCGCGCAGAAAAAAGCCCCCGGGGAGGTCGCAACTCCTTGGGGGCTTTGCATTTTGGGGTGATAGTCTGGGGGGAAGGTTTACAAGGCTGCTGCCTAGGGCAGGCCCGTCTTCGTACAACCTCTCCGTCAGCGCTGACGCGCTGCCACCTCCCCTAGTAGGGGAGGCTTTGGCAGTCCCCGCAAAGTGAACGGTTTCGCCAGAGGCTCCCCTACTAGGGGAGCTGTCGAACGAAGTGAGACTGAGAGGTTGTACTAAGACAGAGCCTTTTCTTTTGCAAGTGGCTTGACGGATTGTCTACGGGCCGTAAGCACTAAATAAGGAAACCCCCTTTCGGAGCGGCAACTCCGTGAGGGGGGTTTCTTTTGCTTTGGCGAGCACCATGAGTACTCTTATCTCTTATGCTTTTATTATATGCCATTCCCCGCAAAAGTCAAGCGTTGCACAAAAAGTTTACAAGCCTGCTGCTTTCATTTTGCAAGTTCCTCATATACGTGCTTGTTACGGTCCATCAGCTTCAGCGAAGAGGCCAGCACATCGTCATCTGCTGCGGCCTGCATGGCATCCGCCTGGTTGAAATCACACTTCACTCTTCTCTCTCCTTTTTTATGCCGAACAGCCTCCGGAGCAAGCCTCTCAGGCACTTGGGGCTTTTGAGAACGACCACCTGCATAGAGCCGACCACCTTTCGTCGCTTGATACGCCATTATAGGCGGTCTGCGCCCGGAATGTTCCGGTTCAGCTCAGGATCGGCCCGTCCGGCACCGTCTCCACCACCACCAGCGCGCCCTTCTGGGTGGAGATGGTGATGCAGTCGGAGCCCTCGGCATACTCGTTGCTGACGCCGAGGGGGTAGCCTGCGGTGAGGACGGCGTCGGTCAGCTCGTAGAAGGAGCCCCGCTCCGAGACCCCCTCTGCTCTGCCCTCCATCGGGAAGACCGAGAGGTAGAAATACTCATTCCTAGGGTAGCGGCGGGTCTCGCCGGGCATCACGAAGGTGATGCGGCTGCGCTCGTCCAGAAGCGTGGCCCGGACGCCCCGCTGTTCGAGGCCGAGGCCGGTGCAGAGGTTGGCCAGCGTATGCTCGAGGCGTCTGCCGCCCAGCACACCCAGCAGCAGCGCCTCGTCGAAGCCCTTCTCGGAGGCCAGCTTTGCCGCGTACTCGGTGTCGGTGTCGTCCTTGACGTGGGGCAGGATGATGGTGTCGCCGCCCTCCTGCGCCGGGCAGGGCGCGGTGTCGAAGTCGCCCACGATGATGTCGGGGCGGCAGTGGAGCGGCGCACAGTTGCGGTAGCCCGCGTCGCAGGCAATGATGGTGTCGCCGGGCCGCAGGGCCGACGCCAGCGAGGCGCTGACCGGGCAGGCGGAAATGATAACACAGCGGGACATGGGATTCCTTCTTTCTGGGAAGTATGATAACACAGCGTCTTTTTCTGTATCTTGGGGTGGAGACATAGACATAATTTTTATAAGGAGCCCGGGTTGCGGCTCCCAGCGTCTGCTTCGCTGCCGCTCGCATCCTGCTGGCCGCGGCCCCAACAGCTCCTCCCTGTTTCCGCCACTGGCGGCGGTCGTCGCCGTTGCACTTCATTTGCAAATGGCTTGACCGTTACGACGATGACCGTAAGCCCAACTAAAAGAGAACCCCCTTTCGGAGCGGGCACTCCGGGAGGGGGTTTTCTCTTTCTTGGGATGGTCAACTTGACCTTTGGCATTCCTGACCTTAGTATACCCGATTCCCCGCAAAAGTCAAGCGCTGTGCAGAAAGTTTACAAGCACTCTTCTCTTAGCATTTATTGTATCTTTTTGTCGAAGTTTATGATATACTGGTTCTGCGGTTCATCCCGCCCATCTTACTTGGGAAGGGAGGTGAAACCAATGATCCATATTCTCACAATCTTGGAGTCTGCCGTGGCAAATATAATTTCACATTATATCTGCAAGTGGCTTGACAGACTCGACAAGGACCGTAAGCCCGACTAAATGGAAAGCCCCCTGGGAGCGGCAACTCCTTGGGGGCTTTTCTTTTTTAGTGAAACCAATGGAATCTTCTCACAATCCCATCTTTAGTATATGCTCTTCCCCGCAAAAGTCAAGCGCTGTGCAGAAAGTTTACAGGGCTGCCCTCTCCGTCAGCGGCTGAGAGGGTACTGCCACTCCTTCACATCCTTGACCTCATCGTACATGGCGCAGTAGCTATCGTAGCGGGTCTGGGAGAGCTTGCCTTCCGCGAGGGCGGCGCGGACGGCGCAGCCCTTCTCGGAGCGGTGGGAACAGCCGGTGAACTGGCACGCGCCGAGGTAAGGCCCGAACTCCGGGAAGGCGTGTTCCAGATTTTCTTTCGGGATGAAGCCCGCCCGGCTGGCCTCGAGGCTGGCGAAGCCCGGGGTGTCGGCGATGCGGCCCCCGAAGGCTTCAAAAATCGTCACCTCGCGGGTGGTGTGACGGCCACGGCCCAGCTTCTGGCTGATGGCGGCGGTCTGGCGCTCCACATCGGGCAGGAGGGCGTTCAGCAGGGTGGATTTGCCCACGCCGGAGTTGCCGCAGAAGGCGCAGAGACGGCCATTGATCCAGTGTTTGATGTCGTCCAGACCCTCGCCGGTGGCGTAGTCGATGCGGATGAAGGGCAGGGTCGATTTTTCATAGGCGCTGCGCAGGAACTCCGCCTCGGCGAGGTCGCTTTTGGTGCAGACGATGACGGGCTGGACGCCCTTGTCCACCGCGATGGCCGAGAGCTTATCCAGCACGAGGGTGCTGGGGGTGGGCTGGGTGGTGCTTGCCACGAGGAACAGCACGTCGAGGTTCGCCATGGGCGGGCGGACGAAGATGTTCCGCCGGGGCGCGATGTCCGCGATGACCGCCCCGCCGTTCTCGGTCTCCAGCGTCACCACGTCGCCCGCCACGGGGGTGATCTTCTGCTTGCGGAAGATGCCCCGGGGCTTGCACTCCACGATGCCTTCCGACGTCTTAACGTAATAAAATCCGCCGATGCCTTTTGTGATATAACCTGTCATACCTACTCCTTCAGCCCAGCCAGGACGTCCACCAGTCGCTGAGACCGCCGCCGGTGGACGAAGACGAGCTGGCGCCGGTGCTCTCGCTGGAAGAGCTGCTGCCCCCGAAGAGGCCGCCCAACCAGCCGCCGGAGCCGCCGCTGCCGGCGGTGCTCTCGCTGGGTGCTTCGGGTTCCGGTGCAGGCTCGGGGCCTGCGCTGACCACGACGCTGACCCGGGTGTTCAGCTTGGCCGATGCGCCCTCGCCGGGGTTCTGGCTGATGATGCTGCCCACGGGCTGGTCGCTGTACTGCTCGGTCTGGCTGCCCAGACCCAGTTTCCGCTGCACCAGCAGGGTGCGGGCGTCGTCCACGTTCATGCCGATGAGGCTGGGGACTTTGGTGGTGGTGGCCACCTGCGGGCGGCTGACGTAGATCACCACCGTGGTGCCTGCGGCCACCTGACTGCCTGCGGCGGGGTCGGTGCGGATGATGGAGCCTGCGGCCACCGACTCATCCACGGCCTGGGTGACCAGCACCGACACGCCCAGGTCCTTCAGCTGCTGTTCGCCGTCGGCCTGCACGTAGTTGGTCAGGTCGGGGACGGTGACGTAGTGGATGCCGAGGCTGACGGTGAGGGTCACGCTCTGGCCCTCGCGGACGGTGCGGCCCGCCACCGGCGACTGCTTGTAGACATGGCCTGCGGCGTAGTCGTTGTTGTACTCCTCTTCCCAGTTGACGACCACCTGACCGGAGGCCACCTGCTCAGAGGCGTTCACCTCGTCCTGCGTCATGCCGCTGAAATCGCCCAGCACGATGTCGGCGCGGTCGGTCATGATGTTGCTGGAATCGTTCAGGATGGTCCAGCACAGGGCCGCACAGGCCAGCGCAAAGGCCGTCGTGATGCCCAGCAGCACCGGCATAAAGCCGCTGCGCTTCTTCTTTTTCGCCTTAGCTTTGGGGCGGGCGGGATCTGCCGCCGGTCTCTCCGGGGGTCTGCGGATGCTGCGTTTCTGCGGCATGGGGTCATTCACCACCTTTTCAGGTTCTTCTTTTACATATTGATACTGGAACGTGACAGAGGGGTCCTGCACGTAGGCGTCCAGCGCTTCCAGCATCTCTGCGGCGCTGGAATACCGGTTGACCGGCAGCTTCGCCATGGCGCGCTCCGTGATCTGGACGAGGCCCAGCGGCACCTCCGGGGCAAGCTCTGCCAGCGGCTTCGGGGTGTCCCGGATCTGCTTGCGGGCCACCTCCACCATGTCGTCGGCGTCGAAGGGCAGCCTGCCCGAAAGCATCTCGTACATCATGACGCCCACGGAGTAGATGTCGCTCTTGGGGTCGGTCTCCTCCCCCTTCGCCTGTTCGGGGCTGATGTAGTGGACGCTGCCCATGGTCTTTTTGCCGTTCTGTATCTGGTTCTCGGCCCGGGAGATGCGGGCGATGCCAAAGTCCATCATCCGCAGCTGGCCGTTGTCCAGCAGCATGATGTTCTGGGGCTTGATGTCCCGGTGGACGACGCCGTTGCGGTGGGCGTGGTCGAGGGCGCGGAGGATCTGGGCGATGAAGTGGACGGTCTCCCGGCTGGTGATTTTGCCGCCCCGCTCGTTGAGGTACTCCCGGAGAGTCATGCCCTCCACGCACTCCATCACGATATACTGTAAGTTTTCGCCCACGGAGACGTCGTAGACCTTGACGATGTTGGGGTGGTTGAGCAGGGAGATGGCCTTGGACTCGTTCTTGAAGCGGCGGACGAGGTCGGCGTCATGCATCAGCTCCTGACGCAGCACCTTGACGGCCACCACCGTGCCTTCCGGCACAGGCCCGCCGGGGGCAGAGACCACGGCCTTGTAGACGTTGGCCATGCCGCCTGCGCCGATGAGCTCCTGAATGGTGTAGAGCCCGTCCAGCGTCTTGCCGATGAGATTATCCATGCTTCACCTCCAGCGGCTCCACGCCCAGCAGCAGCGCGGTGATGTTGTCGGGACCGCCGCCCGCGTTGGCGGCGTCCACCAGCCGGTCGGGGATGTCGTAGAACCCGCCCTTCCTGAAGATCTCTTCGATCTTTTCCTTGGGCAGGACGTTGGTGAGGCCGTCGGTGCAGAGCAGGAGCATATCGCCCTTCTGCACCGGCAGGCTGGTGAACTCGGGGTCGAGGCGGTAGTCCACGCCCAGCGCCCGGGTGATGATGTTCTTCTGGGGGTGATGCTCGGCTTCCTCGGCGGTGATGGTGCCGCAATCCACCAGCTCCTGCACATAGGAGTGGTCGTGGGTGAGCTGGGTGAGTCTGCCGTCCCGGACGAGGTAGGCCCGGGAGTCGCCTGCGTGGCAGATAAAGGCGTTGCCGCCCCGCACGAGGGCGCAGACCGCCGTGGTGCCCATGCCCGCCAGCTCCTCCTCCCGGGAGGCTTTCTGGAAGACGAAGCGGTTGGCATTGATGAGCGCCCGCTTCAAAAACTTTTCCTCGTCGCCGGGCAGGCACTGGGCGTACTGCTCGTGGAAGCTGTGCTCGATGACGTCGCAGGCGCTCACGGAAGCCTCACGGCCTCCCCGCGCACCGCCCATGCCGTCGCACACGAGGCCCCAGACCGCGTCGCTGTTCAGCTCGCCTGCCCGGTAGTCGTCCTGATTCTCGGGGCGAACGCTGCCAACGTCTGTTTTTCCTGCAAGTTTCATAGGATTCTCCTTCTCAAACTTTGCCGTTCATCTCGTCGCGGCGGAGCTGGCCGCAGGCGGCGCTGATCTCGCTGCCCAGACGGCGGCGGACGGTGGCGTTGACGCCGAGGCTTTCCAGCTTCTGCTGGAAGCGCCGGACGTTGGCAGCGTCGGTGGCCGAATAAGGGCTGCCGTCCACCGGGTTGATGGGGATGAGGTTGACGTGAGCGCCCATCCCCCGGATGAGGTCGGCCAGCTGCCTGGCGCAGGCGTCGGAGTCGTTGACGCCCCGCACCATGGAGTACTCGAAGCTCACTCTCCGGCCCGTCGTCTCCTGATACCGGCGCACGGCCTGCATCAGCACCTCCACGGGGTAGGCGTCGTTCACGGGCATCATGCCGCTGCGGATGTCGTTGTTGGGGGCGTGGAGAGAGACGGAGAGGGTGAGCTGGAGCTTCTTCTCGGCCAGCTGGTCGATCTTCGGCACGAGGCCGCAGGTGGAGAGGCTGATGTTCCGCATCCCGATGTTCACGCCCTCGGGGGACGAGATGTTCTCGAGAAAGCGCATGACTTCGTCGAAATTATCCAGCGGCTCGCCGATGCCCATCAGCACGATGTGGGAGATTCGCTCCCCGATGTCCTTCTGGGCGGTGTAGATCTCGGAGCAGATCTCCCCCGCCTCGAGGTTGCGCACCCGGCCCGCCTGGGTCGAGGCGCAGAAGCGGCAGCCCATCCGGCAGCCCACCTGGGTGGACACGCAGACCGTGTTGCCGTAGTGGTAGCGCATGACGACGGTCTCGATGCAGTTGCCGTCGGCCATCCGCAGCAGGTACTTCACGGTGCCGTCCTTGGCCTCCTGCCGCCGCTCGATGATGGGCGCGGCGATGTAAAATGCCTCCTCGAGCTTTGCCAGCAGGGCTTTGGGCTGGTCGGTCATGGCCGAAAAGTCGGTCACCAGCTTCTGGTGGACCCAGTGGAAGAGTTGCTTGGCCCGGAAGCCGGGCTGGCCCATCGCTTTCAGCTCCGCTGTCAGCTGTTCCAGCGTCAGGGAGGATATACAGCGTTTAGTCTCCATGAAAATCTCCTTTTGTCAGGAATCACGTTTCTGCATCGCGCAGAGGAAAAAGCCGTCCATGCCGGTGCGGGTGGGAACGGAAAGCGCACCCCAGTCCCCCACGGTCATCCCGGCCGGGAAGCGGACGTCCGGCGTCACCACCCGGAACTCCGGGTGGCGGCCCACGAAGGCCCGCACCTGCTCTTCGTTCTCGGCAGGGTCGATGGTGCAGGTGGAGTAGACCAGACGCCCGCCCTTTTTCAGGTGGGCGGCGGCTGTATCCAGAATGGCCGACTGGGTGGCCAATAATTCATCGTGACGCGCTTTTTCGAGGGTCTTGTACCGGATGTCCGGCTTCTTGGCGAGGATGCCGAGGCCGCTGCAGGGGGCGTCCACCAAAATAGCGTCCGCCATGGGCAGGTCGGCGTCCGGCTTTGTGCCGTCGGAGACCCGGGGCTCCACATGGGCAAACCCCATCCGCTCCACGGCCTTGCGGATGAGCTGGACGCGGTTCTCGCTGACGTCGCAGCTCACCAGCCGCCCTTCGTCCTGCATCTCCTCGATGAGGAGCAGGCTCTTGCCGCCGGGGGCGGCGCAGAGGTCGAGGACGGTATCGCCGGGCTTTGCCTCCACGCAGAGGGCGGCAAGCTGGCTGGCCTGCCCCTCCACGTGGAAATATCCGTCCCGGAAAAGCCCGCTCTCCGCCGGGCTCCCCTCGAAGCGGGCTAAGACACTGCCCGGCACAAGGCCCGGGGCGGCGGTCTTCGCGCCCGAGGCCAGCAGCTTTTCGCAGAGGGCTTCCGGCGTCCCTTTGAGGGGGTTGGCCCGGAGGCTGGTCAGGCCGCCGTCGGCGGTGTGGGTCAGGATGTCCAGCGCCTCGTCGGGGTAGTGTTCGTGGAGGAAGGCTGCCACGTCCCGGCCCGCCGAGCCCAGCACCATCAGCCGCTCCACCTCGTCGGCGAAGACGGCAGAGCCGAGGTCATAGCCGATGGCCCGGCGCAGCACGGCGTTCACGAGGCCGGAGGCGCTGGCTTTTTTGAAGGTGCGGGTCAGCTTGACGGCCTCATTGACCGCCGCCGAAGCAGGCACCTGCATATAGCGGGCCTGCGCCAGCGCGGCGCGGAGAATTTCCCGCACCTGCGGGTCGAGCTTTGCAAGCCCTTTGGGCAAAAACTGGCTCAGGATATAGTCCAGCGTCCCCTGATGCTCCAGCACGGTATAAAAAATCGCGCTGGCAAATGCTTTCTCGCGGCCCTCCAGCTTCTGGCGGCGCAGCTCTGCGTCCAGGATGAGGTTGGAGAACCCGTCCTGCTCCTGCCGCACCAGCGCCGCCACCGCCGCCGCGCGGGGGTTCGGGCCGCTCACAGGCTGTCCCCCGCCCTGAGGCGGAGTCCGGCGGCGAAGGAGGTGCCGTCCATGGGCTTCTTGCCCTCCGGCACGACGTGCAGAAGCTGGATCGCGCCCTCGCCGCAGGCCACGGTCAGGGGCTTGGTGGCCAGCACAGTGCCGGGAGCTTCGCCGTGGCTTTCCGCGACGCGGCACTCCATCACCTTGACCTTCCTGCCGCCCGCCGTCACGAACCATGCCCCGGGCCAGGGGTTCATGCCCCGCACCCAGTTGTGGATGTGGTCGGCGCTGTCGGTCAGATGGAACTGGGCCATCTCCTTACTCAGCATGGGGGCGACGGAGGCGTTCTCGTGGGCCTGAGGCTCCGCCTTGAGCGTCCCGGCTTCGATGGCAGGCAGGGTCTCACAGAGCACCCGTGCGCCTACGGCAGTGACCCGGTCGAACAGCTGGCCGCTGGTCTCCTCGGGGTCGATAGCGATCTTCTCGCAGGCCAGCACGTCGCCGGTGTCGAGGCCCTCGTCCATCTGCATGATGGAGACACCCGTCTCGGCGTCGCCGTTCAGCACCGCCCACTGCACGGGGGCGCTGCCCCGGTATTTCGGCAGCAGGGAGACGTGGAGGTTGATGCAGCCGTATTTCGGCGCTTCCAGCACCGATCTGGGCAGGATGCAGCCGTAGGCCACCACCACGATGAGCTCAGGAGCCAGCGCGCGGATGTTCTCGTCCTCGCCGCCGTCCCGCAGGGTGCGGGGCTGAAAGACGGGGGTGCCGTGGGCCAGCGCCACTTCCTTCACCGGGGGTGCGGTGAGCACCTGCTTGCGGCCCACGGGCTTGTCGCGCCGGGTGTAGACCGCGCAGATGTCGTGGCCCGCCTCATACAGGGCTTTCAGGCAGTCCGCCGCAATGTCCGGCGTCCCCATGAACAGAATGCGCATCAGTCGTTCTCCTTCTTCTTGGCGGCAGCGGCGCGGCCCTCCTCGGTGTCCTCATAGAAGAACTCGCTGGACTCCATGATGGTGATGCCGTCCAGATGGTCGTTCTCGTGCTGGATGCAGCGGGCCAGCAGGTCCTCGGCTTCCAGCTCGAACCACTCGCCGTGGCGGTCCTGTGCGCGGACCTTGACGGCCACGGGGCGGGTCACGGCGCCGTTGTGGCCCGGGAAGGACAGGCAGCCCTCGTAGGCGGTCTCCTCGTCCTCAGACACGGCGAGAATTTCCGGGTTGACGAAGTCGATGAATTTGTACTCGTAGTTCTCGGGAATTTCTTCCGGGGCGTCGGTGGTGTCCCACACCACAAAGACGCGGCGCAGCATCCCCACCTGCGGGCCTGCGAGACCCACGCCGTCGGCGGCGATCATCGTCTCGCGCATATCGTCCAGCAGGGTGGCCAGACGGTCATCAAAGTTGGTCACCGGGCGGCAGACCTTGTTCAGGATGGGGTCGCCCTCTTTTACAATGTTGCGGATAGCCATGAAGTATACCTCCAGATAAATCGTTAATTTTTGTTGTAGCCGTGGGTACGGGTGCAAAGGGTCTCTTTCCACCACGATTCCCGCTTCAGGATATATCCATCATCCATTCTTGCGTTGTAATTCTCAAGGATGGAATACTGAAAATTTTCTTTTACATAGTCGAAGCCCTGCTGCTTTACCAGCTCCCGCAGCTCGACGTTCCCGCCGTGGCCGTCGGCGGCGTAGCTCGACCACCGCTGCAGCAGCATCCCGGTCTGGGATGTGGCCGACCCCACATACAGCTTTCCGGTCTTGGTGTCGGTGATGAGGTAGACGGCCTTCTGGTTTCGCAGGGCATCGACCCAGCCGGGCAGCTGGCGGTCTACGATATTTTTCAGCAGCGGATAGCTCAGCCGGACGTTCTCGTAGCCGGGGAACTCGTTTCCGGTATACTGCTCGTTCAGGATCTGCACGACTTCCAGCTCGTCCATGACGTTCTCGTATTTACGCCCCATCGTCCGGCAGGGGTTGTGATATTCCACGACCAGACGTCCGAAATACTGCTCATATTCTTTCACTTCGTCGGCGTCATACCCCACGCCGTCGGTCACATCCAGCAGCCGGGTGATCTTTTTGATGGTCGTGAGGAGCCACTGGTCGCCCCGGAGCTTGAGCAGGCAGATGGCCGTCTGGCCGACGTTGAAATAGCGCCGGTCATCGTGCCATAAAAACCATGTGACGTTCACCTCGTCCGGGTTCGTTTTATAGAGGTCCAGCGGATCGTCGTAGCCGTTGTAAATATTGAACTTCACCCGGACATTCGGCACCTCAGCGGCATCGAACCGCAGCAGGTCGTTGAGCATGATCTTTGCCATTTTCGATTCCTCCTCAAATATCACCGTCAGAATGCATATCCACCACCACGGTGGCCTTGGCGGGCAGCTTTTCCTGCTCGTAGAGGCCGAGGGTCTGGCGGACAAGGTCGCGGAAGCGCCGGTCGGCGCGGCACTTGATGGTGAGCTTGTAGCGGTAGTTCTCGTTGATCTTTTCGATGTTGCCGGGGGTGGGGCCAAGCACCCGGAGGGGCAGGTCCGGCTGCTGCGCGGCCTGACGGCCCAAGAGGGCCGAGAACCGGGCAGCGGCCCGGGCCACCTCGATCTCCTTCGGGCCGGAGAAGCCCACGACGCAGAGCCCGCAGAAGGGCGGGTAGAGGCCTAACTTTCGATAGGCGATCTCCTGCTCGAAGAAGGCGTCGTAGTCCTGCGCGGCGGCGAGGTTGAGGACGGGGTTGTCGGGGTCGGTGGTCTGGATGATGGCGAAGCCCGGGTCTTTCGCCCGGCCGGAGCGCCCCACCACCTGGGTGATGAGGCTGAACACCGTCTCGTAGGCCCGAAAACCCTGCGCAAAGAGCAGCGAGTCGATGCCGAGGACGCCCACGAGGGTCACGTCCTCGAAATCGAGGCCCTTGGCCACCATCTGCGTCCCCACCATGATGTCGTACTCATGCCGGGCGAACTTCGCCAGCAGCTTTTCGTGGGCGTCTTTGGCGGCGGTGGAGTCCTGGTCCATCCGCAGCACTCTTGCCTCCGGGAAAAGCTCAGCCAGCTCCTCCTCGGCTTTCTGGGTGCCGAAGCCCCGGTAGAGCAGCTTGCCGCCGCAGGCGGGGCAGGTCTTGGGAGGCGGGTCGAGCTGGGTGCCGCAGTAGTGGCAGAGCAGCTTGTGGCCCGCCTTGTGGTAGACCATGGGGACGCTGCACTTGGGGCATTTCAGCACCTCGCGGCAGTCGTCGCACTGGGCCATGGTCTGGTAGCCCCGGCGGTTGAGCAGCAAAATCGTCTGCTTCCCCGCGTCGAGGTTGCGCCGGATGGCGTCCTCCATGGCAAGGCTGATCTCCCTCGGGTTGCCCGAGGCCAGCTCTGCCCGCATATCCACGATCTGGACGCTGGGCAGCGGGTTGCCGCCGTAGCGCTGGGTGAGCCGGACGAGCTGGGTGCGGCCATTCTGGGCGGCGTAAAAGCTCTCGGTGCTGGGGGTGGCGCTGGCCAGAAGGAGCAGGGAGCCGTTCTCCGCCGCCCGCTGCCGGGCCACCTCGTGGGCGGCGTACCGGGGCGCGGACTCAGAGCGGTAGGTGTGCTCCTGCTCCTCGTCGATGATGACGAGGCCGATGTTCTCCAGCGGGGCAAAGACGGCGCTCCGGGTCCCCACCACGATGTCGGCACCGCCGTCCTGTATCATCTGCCATTGGAGCAGGCGCTCGGTGTGGTTCAGGGCCGAGTGCTGGACGGCCACCCGCCGCCCGAACCGGCTCTTGAGGCGGAGGATCATCTGAGGCGTCAGGCTGATCTCCGGCACCAGCACGAGGGCGCGGCGGCCCAGCGCCAGACACCGCTCGATGAGCTTTAAGAACACCAGCGTCTTGCCGCTGCCGGTGACGCCGTAGAGCAGCGCCGAGTGGGGGGCGGTGTCTTCGAGGCCGGGCAGCAGGGCGTCATAGGCCGCCTGCTGCTCTTCCGTCAGGGTGATGGGCTCGTTTTTCAGCGGGATAGACGAATACAGGTCGATGGATTTGTTCACCTTGCTGCATTCGACGACGCCCTTGACGCAGAGGTTGTCCAGCACGGCTTTGGTGATGCCGTGGGCCTCCATCTCGTTCTGGGTGCGCTCTCCCCCGCTCAGCAGGGCCACTGCCGCCAGCTGCTTGGCCGTGGGCTTCGGCTTTTGCTGCAAAGACCCCACCAGCTTATAGCTGTTCTCGGTGTGGCGGGTGAGCTGCTTTTGGAGCACCGGCGTCACGCCGTCCGCCGCGAGGGCGGGCTTATACTGCGCCCCATAGGGGATGACCGCCTTGACGGCCTCGTAGTAGGTGCAGAAGGTGCGCTCCTTGAGGAAATGCACCAGCCGCAGCAGCTCCGGCGTCAGGCAGGCCGAGGCCGGGGCCACGTCGAAGAGGTACTTGAGCTTTGCGTGTTCCGGCTCTTCGTCGCAGGCCAGCACCACGCCCATCCGGGCCTTGCTCCCCCGCCCGAAGGGCACCAGCACCATGCTGCCGAGGCGGACGGCCTCCTGCTGGTCGGGCATGACGGCGTAGGTATAGAGTTTGTCGAAGTGGAAGGTCGCGTTGCTCACGGCAACGCCTACCGTTTTTGGCATTCGCGGCTCCTTGTTATCTGTCGAGGCCGGCCCGCTGGCGGATGATGCCGTAGAGCTTCTCGGCGCAGGCGTCCACCTCGTCGTTCACGAGGGTGAGGGTGAACTTCTCCTGCTCGGCCAGCTCCTTCTTTGCGGTGTCGAGGCGCTCGAGGATGCTGGCTTCCGTCTCGGTGCCGCGGCCCCGGAGGCGGCGTTCCAGCTCCTCCACGGAGGGCGGCAGCAGGAAGATGGTGGTAGCCCCCGGGAACATCCGGCGGATGTTGGCCGCGCCGTGGACGTCGATGACCAGCACCACCAGCTTGCCCGCCTCCAGGCGCTTATCCACCTCTTCGCGGAGGGTGCCGTAGTAGTTGCCGTTGTAGAAGTTGTGCTCCACCACCTGGTCGGTTTCGATGAGGTGCTGGAACTGCTCCCGGGTGCGGTAGTAGTAGTCCACCCCCTCCTGCTCCCCGGGGCGGGGTGCGCGGGTGGTGGCGGAGACGGTCTTTTCGATCTCGGGGTGGGCCTCGCGCAGGGCCTTGACCACACTATCCTTGCCGGTACCGGCGGCACCGGAGACGACAAACAGGTACTTTTCGTTTTCCATTTTTTACTGCTCCTCTGTCGGTTTTCCTTCCGGCTGGCCCGCAGCGCGGCTTGCCACCGTCTCAGGCGTCAGGGCCGAAAGGACTACATGGTCGGAGTCCATGATGAGCACGGCCCGGGTGCTGCGGCCATAGGACGCATCAATGAGCATCCCCCGCTCCCGCGCCTCCTTCACCAGACGCTTGACCGGCGCAGAGTCGGGGCTGACGACGGCCACCACCCGCCCTGCGCTGACCAGATTGCCAAAGCCGATGTTGATGAGCTTCATCTGAACTCCTCCGTACTGTTTTTATTCGAGGTTCTGGATCTGTTCGCGGATCTTCTCGATCTCCGCCTTCATGTCCACCACCGTGCGGGTGATGTCCAGATCCTGACACTTGGAGCCGATGGTGTTGGTCTCACGGTTCAGCTCCTGAGTCAGGAAGTCCAGCTTGCGGCCCACCGGCTCGTCCAGCTCCAGAATGGAGCGGTACTGGGCGATGTGGCTGCGCAGACGGACGGTCTCCTCGTCCACGGCGGTCTTGTCGCCGAAGATGGCGGCTTCCGTCAGGACGCGGGCGTCGTCGATGCTGCGGTCCTCGAGGATGGTCTTGAGCTTCTCGTAGAGGCGGGCGGTGTAGGCTTCGACGCGGCCTGCGCTCAGGGTCTCCACCCTGCCCACCCGCTCCTCGAGGAAGCACAGGCGGCTCTCCACGTCGGCCTTCATCTTGGCACCCTCGGCGGCGCGCATGGCGATGAAGTTGTCCAGCGCCTGAGCCGTCACGGCGGAGACGTCGGCCCAGAGCTGTTCCTCATCCACGTCGGCGTGGCGGGTAGCCAGCACGTCCGGGAAGCGGGTCAGCGTCGAGACGGTGACGTCGTTCTTGATGCAGAGCTTCTCCGAAAGGTTCCGCAGGGCCTTCTGGTAGCTGCGGGCCAGCTCCATGTTGACGGTCACTTCTGCGTCGGCGGCCTCCACATTCTGGATGGTCATGCTCAGCTCGACCTTGCCGCGGGTGACCCGCTCGTTGAGCTGCTTTTTCAGGCGGCTGTCCATGTAGCTGCAGCTGCGGGGGATGCGGGACGAATACTCGAAATACCGGGAGTTGACGCTGCGCAGCTCGACCGTGATCTCGCGGCCATTCAATACAGCAGTCCCCCGGCCAAAACCGGTCATGCTCAGGATCATATGCTCCACGTTTCCTCTCTGTTGATGGGTGGATATGCGGACAAATTACGGTATATGTATCCGCGTTTGGGTATACAGGCCCATGTTACGATACATATGTTATTATTCTACTCTGATGACCGCTTTTTTGCAAGTAAAAAAGCACAGAAATACTCCTCAGGCCTGCCTTCGTCCAACCTCTCCGGCACTTCGTTCGACAGCTCCCCTGGTAGGGGAGCCTCTGGCGAAACCGTTCACTTTGCGGGGACTGCCAAAGCCTCCCC
>ERZ838839.1419-NODE-1419-length-23064-cov-8.622104_pt1 | contig 23064 bp, 21 predicted proteins | sample MGYA00519909_ERZ838839 | MGnify/ENA primary metagenome ERZ838839 (study PRJEB31850, sample SAMEA3708843) | human gut metagenome | biome: human gut; feature: human-associated habitat; material: faeces | place: China | collected 2014 ... | reverse complement strand
GGCGGCGGCCCGGCTGGCGGCGCCGCGACCGGGGAAGCGCTTTGTGAACATCGGCAACTCATTAGGTGCTGATTCCATGTTGATGCACATCGTGTGCAATAATGCACATCTAGTGTAGTATCGCATCAACATGGAGGGGCGTAATGCCTCAGGATGTAGCATCGTCTCAACGTATTGCACCGCCCGCGGTCAAACTCGATCGCCGAAGCCTGCGCTCGCAGACGGCACTTCGAGATGCGCTCGCGGCGGAGATCATGGGCGGCGAGGACATCTCCCGTGTGAGCGTCGCATCGCTCACCGAGCGCGCGGGCCTCACGCGTCGCACTTTCTACTCCCACTACAAAGACATCCCCGACTTCATCGAACAGGTGGAGGACGCTCTTCTGGCGGAGGTCCGCACGCGCGTGTGCGCCATCGCGGAGGCCACGCTGCCCGAGCTGTATGGGAACATCGAGCATCTCGAGCCGGCTCCCGGTTCGGTCGAGCTGCTCCGTTACATCGCTGAGAACCGCGAGCTCATCGGCGCCCTGATTGGCCCGGGCGGCGATCAGGCGTTCATCAAGAAGGTCATCGACATGGCGTGCTCCGCGGTGTCTGACCGCATGCAAACCGGAATCTTTCCCGGAGCCCTGGGTGCGTTTTTCGACTACTACCTCGCCTCGGTGGTTGCCTCCGAGGTGGGCGTGGTTCAGCGTTGGTTCGAGCGCGAGCTGGCGGAGACGCCCGAGACCATGGCGCGCATCATGACGGTGATCGCCTTCGTGCGCCCCGGCGACCTGTACGGCCTGCCCGCCGACGTCAACGTCGCTGCCTACGGCCTCAAGCTCATGGGGCTGAATGTTGACAATTGCGACGTACCCTCAGATGACCTGATGGCCAACCTCGCCGCGATGTTCGCGGATGGCCGCTGCGCTTCCCAAACGGAAGGGAATTAACCATGGCAGAAGACATGCAAAACATGCAGGCTCCCGAGGGGGCCATTTGGAACCCGCGCAACGCGACGGGCGATCTTCACGTGGGCATCGACGTCGGGTCCACCACCGTCAAGCTCGCGGTGCTCAACGACGACAACCAGATCGTGTACGCCAAGTACCAGCGCCATCACACCGATGTCCGCGCCTGCGCCCGCGACTTGTTTGCCGGCGCCGCCACGGTGCTGCCTGAGGCGAGCATGACCTGCGCCATCACTGGCTCGGGCGGCCTGCTGCTCTCCCAGTGGCTCGGCCTTGAGTTCGTGCAGGAGGTCATCGCGTCCAAGCGTGCGGTGGAGACCCTCATCCCGCAGACGGACGTCGCCATCGAGCTGGGTGGCGAGGACGCCAAGATCATCTACTTCGACTCGGGTATCGAGCAGCGCATGAACGGCACGTGCGCGGGCGGCACCGGCGCGTTCATCGACCAGATGGCGACGCTGTTGCACACCGACGCCGGCGGCCTGAACGACCTTGCCGCAAACGCCCAGACCATCTATCCGATCGCGAGCCGCTGCGGGGTGTTCGCGAAGACCGACGTGCAGCCCTTGCTCAATGAGGGCGCCCGCCCTGAGGACGTGGCCGCCTCCATCTTCCAGGCCGTCGTGACCCAGACCATCTCCGGTCTGGCGTGCGGCCGTCCCATCCGCGGGCACGTGGCGTTCCTCGGCGGCCCCCTGCAGTACCTGTCGGAGCTGCGCCGCCGCTTCTACCTCACCCTCAACCTCGACGACGAGCACATCATCGTGCCCGACAACGCGCACCTCTTCGTGGCGTCGGGCGCCGCCATGGCGCATGAGTCGTCCAAGCTCGTGCGTTTTTGCGAACTCATCGAGGCCATCGACGCTTTGGGCGACACTCAGGGCGATGAGGTCGCCCGCCTTGACCCGCTGTTCGCAACTGAGGAGGACCTTGCGGAGTTCTCCGAGCGCCACGCTCGGGAGGTCGTGCCGCGCGGCGAGCTCGCGGGCTACACCGGGCGCGTGTTCATCGGTCTCGACGCGGGTTCCACCACGATGAAGGCCGCGATGGTGGGCGAGGACGGCCAGCTTCTGCATACCTGGTACGGCAATAACAACGGCGACATCCTCGGCACCGCCAAGACCATCATGGCCGACTTCTACGAGCACATCCCGGCGGGCTGCACGATTGGACATGTGACCACCACCGGTTACGGCGAGGCTCTGCTCATCGAGGCACTCAAGGCCGACTCCGGCGAGATCGAGACCGTGGCGCACCTGCGTGGCGCCCGCGCGTTTTTGCCGGGCGTCGAGTTCATCCTCGACATCGGCGGCCAGGACATGAAGTGCCTGCGCGTGCGCGACGGCGTGATCGAGCACATCATGCTCAACGAGGCGTGTTCCTCGGGTTGTGGCAGCTTCATCGAGAGCTTCGCCGTGTCCATGGACATGGACGTGCGTGCCTTTGCCGCCGAGGCCATGTTGGCCAAAAACCCGGTTGACCTGGGCAGCCGTTGCACCGTCTTCATGAACTCTCGCGTGAAGCAGGCGCAAAAGGAGGGCGCCACGGTGGGCGACATCGCCGCCGGCCTGTCCTACTCGGTAATCAAAAACGCCCTGTTCAAGGTCATCAAGCTGCGCGACCCCAAGGAGATCGGTACCCAGGTGATCGTCCAGGGCGGCACCTTCATGTCCGACGCCACCCTGCGCGCATTCGAGCAGCTTACCGGCGTGCATGCCGTGCGCCCCGATATCGCCGGTTGCATGGGTGCCTACGGAGCGGCACTGCTCGCCCGCGATCGCGCCGGTGCAAACGGCATCTCGACGATGCTCTCCGCGCCCGAGATCGCCGCGCTCACTGTGGAACAAAAACATGCGCGCTGCGGCCGCTGCTCCAACAACTGCCAGCTCACCATTAACGACTTCGGCGGCGGCCGTCGCTTCATCACCGGCAACCGCTGCGAGAAGGGCGCCGGTCACAAGAAGCAGAAATCCGAGGCGCCCAACCTCTTCGCCGCCAAGAACGACCTGCTGTTCAACCGTCCCTGCCTGAGCCCCGACGAGGCGCCGCGCGGCACGGTGGGCATCCCCCGCGCGCTCAACATGTACGAGAACTACCCGTTCTGGCATGCGTTCTTCACACGTCTGGGCTTTAGCGTCGTGCTGTCCGACAACTCGAGCAAGGCTACGTACGAGAGCGGCATCGAGTCCATGCCGAGCGAGTCCGTGTGCTATCCAGCCAAGCTCTCCCATGGCCACGTGATGAACCTCATCGCCAAGGACCCGGACTTCATCTGGATGCCTTGCGTGCGCTGGGAGCGCAAGGAAGACCCGTCTGCGGGCAACTGCTACAACTGCCCTATCGTGATGAGCTACCCCACGGCGCTTGGCCTCAACATCGACGACCTCACCGAGAAGCACGTCGAGTTCATGTACCCGTTCGTGCCCTACCACGACAAGATCGAGCTCAAGCGTCGCTTGTACGAGCTGCTCGCCGTCGAGCGCGTGGCGGACGCCGAGGCTGGTCGCGGCCGTGTGCGCGGGCCCAAGCTCACGCGCACCGAAATCGACGACGCCGTGAACGCGGCGTATGAGGCCGACGCGCGGTTCCATCAGGACATCCAGACCATGGGCGAGGAGGCCATGCACTGGATCGAGGAGCACGGCGGGCACGGTATCGTGCTGGCGGGGCGCCCGTACCACAACGATCCCGAGATCAACCACTCGCTGCCCTCGCTCATCTCGAGCTTTGGCTTTGCGGTGCTCACGGAAGACTCCGTGGCGCACCTGGTCAAGCCGGAGCGTCCGATTCGCGTGGTCGACCAGTGGATGTACCACAGCCGTCTGTATGCCGCCGCGCGCTTCGTGACCATGCGTAACGACCTCGACCTCATCCAGCTGAACTCCTTTGGGTGCGGCCTGGACGCCCTCACCACCGACCAGGTGCAGGAGATTCTCGAGGCTTCCGGCAAGATTTACACGGTGCTCAAGATCGACGAGGTGTCCAACCTCGGCGCGGCGCGCATCCGCATCCGCTCGCTGATGGCGGCGCTGAAGGACCAGGAGGCCGAGCGTGCCGCTGAGGCCGCGGCCGCTGGCGACGCGTATGAGGCGGGCGATGCGGCACCTGTGGAGCCGTCGACGGACGCGCCGGTGTTCGCCACGCACAAATATGCGCTCGAGGCACAACGCGCCAGCAAGAGCGCGGCGTTCCCCAAGGTGCCCTTTACCGAGGAGATGCGCGATGCGGGCTACACCATCCTGTGCCCGCAGATGGCGCCCATCCACTTTGACCTCATCAAAGAGGTCTTCCAGACGGCCGGCTACAACCTGGAGCTGCTGCCGTCCACGGATCGCGGCGCCGTCGAGGCCGGCTTGCGCTACGTGAACAATGACATCTGCTACCCGTCGATTCTGGTCACCGGCCAGATCATGGAGGCTATCGAGAGCGGCCGCTACGACCTGTCCAAGACGGCGGTCGTGATCTCGCAGACGGGCGGCGGGTGCCGCGCGACGAACTACATCGCACTCATCCGCAAGGCGCTGCGCGAGAGCGGTCATCCCGACATTCCGGTGATCAGTCTGTCTGCGGTCAAGCTGGATGAGCAAAATCCCGGCTTCAAGCTGACGTCCGCGGTGCTCAAATCGTGTGTGTACAGCGTGCTGTTTGGCGACCTCATGATGCAGATGCTCTACCGCACACGCCCCTATGAGGCTCGCCCCGGCTCTGCGAACGAGCTGTTCGAGCAGTTTATGGACCGTGCGCGCCGCATGGCCCCGAAGTTCACGCGCCGCAGCTACACGCAGCTGTCGCGCGAGGCAATCGACGCGTTTGACGCGCTGCCGCTCACGGGGGAGGGCATGAAGCCGCGCGTGGGCGTGGTGGGCGAGATCCTCGTCAAGTTCCACCCCACGGCGAACAACCACGTGGTCGACGTCATCGAGGCGGAAGGCTGCGAGGCCGTGGTCCCCGGCCTGCTCGACTTCTTCCTGTACTCCATGAGCAACGCGCAGGTGCAAAAGAACGAGCTGGGCAGCTCGGCCGTCGAGCGCGCGACGATGGACGCGGCGATTCGCCTGGTCGATTGGATGCGCAAGCCGGTGGAGGACCTGCTTGAGCACAGTAAGCGCTTCGAGCGCCCCGAGCCCATTCCTGTCATGGCCGAAAAGGCCGGCCAGGTGCTGTCGCTTTGCAACAACATGGGCGAGGGCTGGCTGCTCACGGCCGAAATGCTCGACCTGATCGACCATGGCGCGCCCAACATCATCTGCACGCAGCCCTTTGCGTGCCTGCCCAACCACGTGGTGGGCAAGGCCGTGATCAAGGAGCTTCGCCGCCAGCATCCCGAGAGCAACATCGTAGCGGTCGACTACGACCCGGGTGCGTCGGAGGTGAACCAGCTCAATCGCATCAAGCTGATGATCAGCGTGGCGAAGGAGAACATGCGCTCGGGTAAGGGTTTTGTGATGGAGCCCATCGCGCTCGAGCGGCGCGATTCGGTGACGAGCCGCATGAAGCCACACCACCTCACGAGTGACGCCGAGGTGGAGCGCGTGGCGCACCGCCTGGGTCGCGGCTTGCACTGGAAGCGCGCGAGCAAGAACGATCGGGAAGAGTAGCTGCGGCGACGGGGTCGACCAGGTGCGGGGTGCCGATCCCGGCTGGGGATGGGTCGGTGAGTCTGGTCGGGCGCGGGGCGCCGATCGCGACCGGGGATGAGGCGACGAGATCGATTTGGTTCGGGGCATCGAGCCCAATAGAAGATGGGACAACAAGCTCGACTTGATGCGGGGCTCCGGGGTGGTGCCCCGCATCAAGATGATTTTGCTGCTTGGGTTCGTGGCTGGATGTAACTCATATTGCTTGTAATCAACGCGCGCCCGCACTGTCCCTTGCGGCGAGGCGGCTACCAAATTTGACTAACTTGTAACCGGCATAATCAAAATCGAGCGCCTTCGAGGTCGCTTTGGGCCTCTGTGGCGAGCGCGCCTTCAAACAGCGGGCAAGATAATGTACATATCGTCCATTTACATCGCTTGTCGGTGCTGTCATATCGCATGGGCCGCAGTCTGGGAGGCGCACCCGGTTACAAGTTAGTCAAATTTGGTAGCGCTCCACCCGTAGCCGCGGCGTCTAACTGTTTTTGGCGACCAGGAAGATGGAAATTTGCGGCATGGAGTACTCGTCGAACTCCTCCTTGGGGTCCGTGTCAAACAGCGCCCACGCGCGGAGGGTCTCGGTGTCGTCGAGGTCCGTGTCGATGGCGGTGTAGTAGTCGCCGGCGAGGAATGCGTCGCGGAACTCTTCGGGTAGCGTCGGGGTCTGGACAAGCCCCGTATCGAGCAGCTCGATGCCTTCCGCTTGGAGGTCTACATCGGAGAGCGCCGCGTGAAAGCGAGAGAAGGTCTCCTCGGCAAACGCGAGGTTCTCCTCGGGCGTGCGGTTGATATCCACATCGGCGTTGTAGATCACGCTGTCGACGGCCCCGAGCTCGTTTGTCTCGACCGATACGTTCGCGATGATGTCGCCGTCGACGTTGGTGATGTTTCCGCTCACGCGGTATCCGCTGTCTTGGCGGTGTTCGAGCGGGTCGTCGGCCATGATGTAGCTGCATATCGGTTCGAGTGCGTTGTTGAACGCGGCGATGGTGCGGGCGGATGCCTGCTGCGCGGCGGAGGACTGAGCGGCCGAATCGATAAAGCGCGGAACAAACGCGAGGGTCAGGATGGCAAGCGGCAGTCCGAGCATCATGAGCCTCGTGCGGCCCAGCCCGGGGAGCTGCATGCCGTGCGCGTGCGCCACCGCGGCGGCGGCCTTGCTCATGCGTTGCATGGTGTTGAAGAAGCCGTATGCCGCCATCGCGCCGCCGGCGATTTCCAACCCTGAGCTCAGGGCGTCGAGGTCATCATTGTCCAGGGTGTCGATGAGGCGCCCCGCAGCCGCCATGCCGATGCCACCGCCGACGGCCGCGCTCGTCTCGATGTCCGCGTTGCCTCCGATGGCTGCGCGTTCGAGCTCCTGCCAGCGCTCGCCGCTCAATCCGCGTCTGGCGGTGATTCCGCAGGTGATGCACGCCGCGCCCTCGGCCACCATGAGGGCGATCATGACGCTCATCTGCAGGTCCCCAAAACCCTTGGAGCCCAGGCCGATGTTGTCGATCATCACCAGCAGTATCGCGAACCCGCCCGTAAGAAAAAGGGACGCCAAGGAATACCAAGCGGCCTTGGGGAGAAGGTAGTAGCGTCGTACCAGCTTTTCATCACTTGCGTTGAGCATGGGACCCTCGTTTCAAATTGCCGCCCCTCACGCGAGCGGCCGTCGTTGCGCGTCGCGGCGTTTCGAGCATTTCATGAGTATGGCGCAGAAGGAAATGACGTTTTACGGGGCGTCGGCTTCAATCCGTGAATGGAGCGATAATGCCGCTGCCCGTGGTAGCCGTTTTTGTCTCTTGTGCTGCTGTTTGTATTGGGGTCCGCGCTGAGTGTTGGCCTCGATGCCTTCCAGTAATTGCCGAGTGCTCTTTTGCGGCGAGGGGCTTCGAACGTCACGCGCCCTGGCGCCAAGGATCCTCGTTGCGGCCAGTGACGTAGGTGCTGGGGTTGGCGCGCATCGCGATTGGTTACGCACCCGACGTTGGGCTCTACCCGAGCACACGTGCGCCAAAGGGAAGCAGCGAGAGTTTCGCCATCTTGAATGTCTGCAGTCCGAAGGGGATGCCGATGATGGTGATGCAGTTGATCGCGCCCGCGATGAGGTAGTTCAGTGCCATGGGCGCACCCGCGCAGATAACCCAAAAGATGTTGGCGACAAGCGATGGCGCGCCGCCTCCGTACTCGATGGTCTTGCCGAAGGGTGCCAGCGTGAGCGACGCCATCTTAAACGCCTGGCGCCCCAGCGGGATACCGACGATGCTGATGCAGAACAGGCATCCCACGAGGAACCAATAGAGTGCGGTGAAGATGCCGCCGAGGAGCATCCAAATGATGTTGCCGAAAAGACGCATGCACCCTCCGATTCCGTGCTATCAGTGTTCGAGGTCATTATATGCCCCCGCTCGGACAACGTCTCTTATGGCCTACTTGAACAGGTCTTTGAGCCCGAATGTGGTCTTGCGGTAGACCTTGTTGTAAGCGGCCTTCTTGGGGTCGCGCAGCCAGCCCATACCCTTCTTGCCGTAACCGGGGATGATGGCCTTCTTGATCGCGCGCTTGGCCTTGCCCGTCGTGCGGGCGCTGATGGATTTCTTAATGCTGGGCGTGCGCATTCCGAATTTCATGATGATCTCCCAAGGCTAGCGTTTATCGCTTTCATTACGATACCCCTTCGTGCGGACTATCGCCGAGGTGCAGCTGCTTCGGCAGGTCGAGACGCCATCAACCGTCAGATGGCGGCGTTTTCGTCGATGCTTGAGAGCAGCCCTTTGCATCCCGCGAGGACGTCCCGATACGTGGCGTCGAAGTCCCCGGTGTACCAGGGGTCGGCCACATCGCGGCCGCTGCCTGCGAAGATCATGAGCTTTCGGCACTTGCCCTGAGGGTCGCCCCCGAGGAGCCGCAAAAGATTGCGCTCGTTGTTCGAGTCCATGTATACGATGAGGTCCCAGCTTTCATACTCTTCGCGCATGACCTGCCGTGCCCGGTGCTCGAGCACGGGCACGTTGACCTCGCGCAGCTTGCGCACGGTTCCGCGGTGGGGCGGGTTGCCGATTTCCTCGCGCGACGTCGCTGCCGAGTCGATGACGAATTCACCGTCGCGCCCGGCTCGTGTAACCAGGTTGGCAAATACAAACTGCGCCATGGTCGAACGGCAGATGTTGCCGTGGCAGATGAAGAGGATTTTATGCATCGTCCCAAACCCTTTCATCTATGAGCAAAAGTGCAGATAACAGCATATATCCTACTTCGACTTCCGATACTCCGTAAAACGCTTCCTCTCATATACGAACCGGTTTTTTCATCCCGATGCGGTGTAGGAAATGGTGTAAAACCGAGCTCCGTACACCACGCATGTTTAGACGGATAGCCGGTTCATCTCCTCGCGAGCCTCCTCGAAGCCAAGATGCGTGTACGTGTTGAGCGTCACCCCGATTTCGCTGTGGCCCATCACGTACTGGAGCACCTTGGGATTCATCCCGGCGCGAGCCTGATTGCTGCAGAACGTATGACGGCAGACATGAGGTGTCACCTTGGGGATCTCCTCCTTGTAGATCGAGTTGAACTTGGCGACGATGCGCTGGAAGTAGTGCTCCCAATGCAAGGCGACCAAGGGCATACCGTTCTTGTCCAAGTACAGAAAGCCGCTCAGGCCATCGATTTCGGGTTCGTTTTCCGGTGCGGGTCTCTGTGCAATGACCTACTTGACGGCGTCGCCCCGTTCTCGAGCTAGCGTGTTGAGGTATGCCTGCCGCTCTGTCACGGAATCGGCGAAGTCGCGGAGAGCGTCGAGGACGGCGCGCCCGCCCCCGTCTGCGTCGAGCGTCACCACATGGGGAAGCTGGGAAAGCTCCGCCCTCTTCGGGTCGATGATCGTTACGCGGGAACCATGGTCATCGGGCCCGGCAAGAAGGGCTTGGAGAAGGAGCGCGATGATGCCCGTGGTCTTTCCGCTCCTTGTCTTGCCTGCGACCAGTATGGATCCGGACGTCGAGAGATCGATGGAAGCGCCCTTTTGGACAGCAAGGATATGAGGTTTGCCAGAGCGAAGGTCTTCCACGCTATCGCAATACAGGATCCGGTCGATGGTCGCGTCCTCGACGGCGAACGTTACGGAGTTGAATGCCACGTCGATGTCCGTCTGGGTCACGGCAAAGCTCTCGAAGCGCCTGGAGAGGCTCGCGCTGATGCTCGAAGAGACATTCGAGATGTCTTCGACCCGTGAGGCAGCAACTCCGACAACTATCTCGTATGATCCCAACCCCGTTTCCCTGGAGACTGACCCATAGTGATTTTAGCGATATCTGAAAGAACGGCGTTGTCTTCAAGATTGCCAAATGCATCGGTGAATAAGGCATCGGCAACCTCAGCTAAATAGCCATTTGGCTGAGACCCTACGGCCATTCGGATGCCATATCCTCGCAACACAAAAACGGGGCAGCCCGCGCTCCTGCGAGCCGCCCCGTGCCCCTAGCTATCGCGTCATAAGACTAACCAGCACCACTTCCCTACTTCCCAAAAATCGCGCCGAACAAGCCCTTGCGTTTGGGCTTCTCCTCTCGGTAGGAACCCTCGGCTGCGGCTGCAACCTGCCGCGGCTGTTCGCCGCCTCCACGGCGTACGATCTGGTATAGGAACGGCGATTTAACGTATTTGACCTCGATGGGCGTGGCGTGCACGGTGCTTTCGCTCGACAGTATCACGTTGGGATTGAGCGGTGCCACCACATGCGTCTCACGCTTGTCGCTGAACACTACCGCGGCCGCACGACCCGTCTGGCCGTTCACGGCGATGCGCACTTGCTCGCCGTCGCGGCTATCCGACGCCGGGCGATCGACAAAGTAGACCGGCACCATCACCAGGCCGTCCTTATGTTTGCGGGCCTTGCGCGCCCAGGCGCGGATGCTCTTTTTATTGAGCCCCAGCACCGCCTCGGCATCGTTGCCTGCAACGTCGAGCGCCAGCTTATCAATAACCACCTGGTCCTTGGTGGACGCATCGACGGAAACGACGCGGAAGTCGCCTTCCTGCATAGCGGGATCGAACGGCCCCACCTTGCCAAAGTCCCACGGCTCCAAAATGCCCATAAGGCGAACGTCTAGATAGTTTGCCCTGGGATATGCCCAGTCGAGCACCTCGTAGTACACCAGGGTCTCCTTGCTCATGCCCTTGCCCGGGAAGGACGCCATCATGCGCAGGTCCGCGAGCGCCATGGGAAAATAGAAAAGCATCATGTCGTTTTGGATCGCGTCTTCTACATCGTGACCGGCAAAGGCATCGGAGTACTGGCGCACCAGCTGCAGTGCGTTGGCACGCGCCTGCTGCGGCGATATCTCACAGGGGACGCCCTGTTCGGGAACGAATTCGGCACCCACGCCCATGGTCAGGCGCTTACTAAACGTGCCGGGCTTGAGCAGGTCAGCCATACCGATTTTGTTTCCGCAGGACGGGCACTCAAACACGCGCTGGGTCGATGACCCCTCAAAGGACGCGCCACAGAAGGGGCAGGAAATGCTCACGTGCGTCGCCTCTTGGAACTCCTGCGCCGTGCCGCGGTCTTCCCACAGCAGATGCTCCAGAACCGACTGATTGCGCCAGTGCGAATTGAAGAAATACCAGTCCGGGTCCTCTGGGCGCTCGAGCTGCGAGACGTGCGTGAGCTTGAGCAGCCCGTCAACCACCGTCAGCGGCGTATGACGGATACCCAGGGCGCTCTTGGGCTCTCCGGCGCCCGCTTGCCACGGAATAACCGTTTCGCAATAGGCGCATTCAAAACTGCGCTTTGCCTGGTGCGAATACATGGGACCGCCGCAGTTTTGACATTTAATGGCAAACATCTCGTCCATGGAAACGTCCTCCTTTGCACAGGGCTGTCGACATTAAGTATGTCGAGCAAATCGACGCGCGCCCATACCCATGTGGCCCAAAATGGAGCACTCGGTCGGACGGGAGGGCACAGTGAACTCGAAGGCGCGTGGGCTATCTGGACAGAGCCCTTGCGGCTGAAGACGGGCCGAATGGTCGATGGATTCTGTAGAAGATGAGAACTCATTAACAGCGCCATTTGATGAAGAGAGGGGCCGAGAATTCCATCCCTCGGCCCCTCTATCGTTTGCGAAGCTCCCCGTGGTGTAAAACTGGAGTACGGAATCTTTCAAGCTGTCAATAAGCCCTCATTTGTCAGGCGTTCTAGCTCCTGGGGCAGATGTTGCCGTGGCAGATAAACAGAATGCGATGCATAGGCTATCGTGGGGCGTGAGGCGCTACACCAGGCGGAAGGGCAGATAATCGATGCCGTTTGAGCGTGCGAAGGCATATCTTGATGAGCGTGGGTTCTCCGGCCGCGTGTTGGAGTTCGATGAGCCGTCTGCGACGGTGGCGCAGGCTGCACACGCTGCCGGCACAAGCGAGGGCGAGATCGTGAAGACGCTGTCGTTCCTGGTGGGGGATGGCGCGGTCCTCGTGTGCGCCGCGGGCGACACCAAGATCGACAATCCCAAGTTCAAGGCGGCGTTTCACACGAAGGCGAAGATGATTCCGGGCGATCGGGTGGAAGGTATGGTTGGCCATGCGCCGGGCGGCGTGTGCCCCTTCGCCATCCCCGCGGGGATCCCGGTGTACCTGGATGAGTCTATTCGCAGATTCGAGTACGTGTACCCTGCGTGTGGGAGCTCGAACAGCGCCGTGCGCCTGACCCCCGATGAGCTTGAGCAGGTTGTTCAGGGCGCCACGTGGATAGATGTGTGCAAGGTGGTTTGCTAGGGCTGCCGGCTGGGCTTTGAGCCTGCGGCGGGCGTGGCGTCACAACGTCGTGCGGTGGGGCGAGCCCTTATGCGCCCTCTATCTCGAATGTGACCCGCTCGACATCGGGCGCGTCGAGGCGAATGAGCTCTTCTGCCATGGAGCGCTCGTGGCTGGCGAGCGCCTTCGATGTCACGACGCGTGCGACAAGGCGCCCGGCATCTTCGCGCTGCGTGTTGCCCTCCGGCAAGGCATCGGCTTCCATTCCAATCGAATAGCGTTCGAAGCCCGGGCAAACCACGGCGAGTTCGCGCGCGGTTTGCTCTGCACCGTAGTAGTCCGTCGCGCCTGCGTTTTCGTCGTGCGCCGAGGCGATGGTGCTGCTGGTGAGTGCGATGCACGGGATGGCGAAGATGATCGTTCCCGCGAGGATGCGCCAGCGGATCTTGCGGGATGCGGCGTGCACGAGCTCGTCTTCCTCTGCGGTGACGATCCCGTCGTCGTTAAGGTCGCATTTGAGTGGGGTGTGGAGCAGCAACAGCACGACTTCAGCCGAAAGGGCGATGAAGACCACGTTGATCCCGAATTCGTACAGGGCACTGAGGAACAGCCCTCCGTCGGATGCGGCGAGTCCATATCCCGCTGCGCACAGCGGCGGCATGAGGGCGGTTGCGACGGCGACGCCCGAGATGAGCGTGGCGGGCTCTTGGTCGCGCGAGTTGCCCAGCCCACCGGCGAAGCCTCCCACCAGGGCGAGCAGGAGGTCCCATACCGTGGGGCTTGAATTGTCCGCCAGGGCGGGCGTCATGCCCGCAACGGGGGAGAGCATGAAGTACAGGGTCGATGTGGCAAGACAAAAGGCCATCTGCAGGGCGAGCCCGGTTAGAGCCTCGCGCACAAGGCTGCGATCCATGGTGGCGGTTCCGTATGCGAGGGCGAGAACCGATCCCATGAGCGGGCAGATGAGCATGGCGCCGACGATGGCGATATCGGAATCGATGTCGAGGCCTATGCATGCGATGATCATCGCGACGATGAGGATGCACAAGTGGGTGCCCGTGAGCCGCGCGCCGTTGACGAAGCGCTTGCGAATCACATGGTATGGGGCGCGGTTTTCGCGAATGTTGAAGGTTCGGCGGAAGAATCTCTGGGCATCGCGCCAGGCTCGCTGGCTTGCCGGGCGCTCGCCATGGCGACGGCGGTGCCTGTCGATGTATTTTTGCCGCATGCTGTCGTAATTCGTCAAAGACCTCACCTGCCGCTGTTGGCGCCGTTCATAGTTGGGGCGTGTGCGGCAATTGTATCCCTACCCCGTGCGGCGTGCCATTCGCCCCCCTCGGGCCCATGGCACAGGGCTGCGCGGGGCTACACAGGGCTGCGCGGGGCTACACAGGGCTGCGCGGGGCAAGGGCTATCATAAACAGCCCTCGATGATCTCCTCACCGCGCAGGGCTCGCAGCCATTCGCGTGGAATGCCGTCGTACCCGTAGACGATTCCGGCGAGCGCTCCGGCAACCGCTGCGACGGTGTCTGTGTCGCGACCCATATTGGCGCAGGCCAGGACGCAGTCGCGATATGAGCTGGTGTGCACGAGAGCCCAAAGGGCGGCCTCGAGGGTGTCCACCACGTAGCCGCTTGACGAAATGGTTTCGAGGCTGAGTTCCTCCACATGGGGCAAGAGCTCGAATGCGCCTTGTGCGGGCAGGGCGCGTATCGCCTTACGAGGGTCTGCCCCGGCTGCGAGCTGCTGGGCGAGCCTTACGTACAGCACGCAGCCCTCCATGCAGATGGGATGCGCGTGCGTGATGGCGCTCACGGCTTTGATCTCCTCGTCGGTGATGTTGGGGACAAAGGCGAGGGGGACGATGCGCATGAGGGACCCGTTTCCGCACGAGCGCTCGCCCGCGAGGCCCCGCCCTTCTGCAAGCGCTTGAGCCACCGTCGAGCCGATATCGAACACGCATCCATCGATGGCATATGCGCCCTCGTGCCACCAGTCGCAAAACCGCGCACGCATGTCATCGACATCGACGTGCAGATTTGTGTGCTTGAGACTGTCGCAGCAGGCGAGCGTCATCGAAGTGTCATCGCTAAAGGTGCCGGCGGGCTGAGCGTGAAAACCGCCCCCGTGCATGCCGGTGATCTGGTACGTGCCGCGCGCCTTGAACTCCCCGGGGACGCCGAGCGCATCGGCGACGGCGAGCCCATAGATGGCGTTAGATACATGGGTGCTCATTATGTCCCTCCAAACAAAAGCCCTATGCCGAAGAGCATAGGGCCCCGTCTGGACAAAATTTGACGAAGGAGGCGCGAGACGCCATGTGCACCCGACTCGCCTCGGCGATTATGAGAGGGGTCAGGTATGGCGGATGCTGCATACGCGGGCGCGTTGGTGCAAGATGCTGTGCCTGCATTGCCACGGGACGTCGCGATTGTGCGCGCGTCACCTGCTCACGTGCGGCGTTGCCGCATGCGCGGGTGCGCTACCACTCGACCACGCGGTCGTGATTGACGGTGCGGTAGAACAGGGATTGCAGCTCTTGCGGGTCGCGCGTTTGCCCGAGGGCCCACATGGTTTTTGCCACGAGTGCCTCGGTGGTCATGTCGCCTCCCTTGAGGATGCCGGGGTGTTCGGCATATGCTCGGCCAACTTCGTAAACTCCCAGGTCAAGGCCTTCTTCGGGGACCTGGGTAGTCATGACGATGGTGCGGCCGGAATCGACCCAGTTAAAGATTGCCTCTTGGAAGGAAGCGCCGTCGGCTCCGAGCTCGGGCACGCCGCCCATGCCGAAGGTTTCGAGGATGATGGCGTCGTAGTCGGGTTTGAGTAGCTCGAACATGTGCGGGGTCAGGCCGGGGGTGAGCTTGAGCGCGCACACGCGGCTGTCGACTGCAGTGTAAAACCGGGGGATGGGAAGGGCTGTGCCGCCGAGCGCCTCCTCGCCGTCCGTCCGTTGCCCGGCTGCCGCGCCGCGCGTGCCGGCGCCTACGCGCGCGGTGCCCATGGACGCCGCGGTCTCACCCTCGGCAAATCCCGCAGCCACGGCGACCGAGCCGCTGCGGATGATCTTGTTTTGGCGCAGGTACGCGAGCACGGGGTAGTTCACGCTGGCAAACGCGTTGAAGCTCATGGTGCGCTGCTTGCGGGCGCGTGTGCCGGCAATCGCGTAGCCGCCGAACACGATGGAGACGTCGCTCGAGCGCTCGTCGGCCGCGTACACGAGGCTCTGGTACAGGTTGATCTTGGCGTCGGTGAACGGGTTGCCCATGGGCTGTTGGGAGCCGGTAAGAACGATGGGCTTAGGGCTGTTTTGAATGAGATAGGAGAGCGCCGCCGCGGTGTAGGCCATGGTGTCGGTGCCGTGTAGGACCACGAAGCCGTCGTGCGCGTCGTAGCCCTCGCGGATGACCTCGGCGATGCGCAGCCAGTCCGCAGGGCGCATGTTCGTGCTGTCGATGTTCATGGGCTGCACGATGTCGAGGTCGCACAGGCCCTCGATCTCGGGAACGCTGCGTGCCAGCTCTTCGCCGGTGAGGGCGGGGGAGAGGCCGTTGCCGTCTTCTGCCGAGGCGATGGTGCCGCCGGTTGCGATGAGAAGAATGCGCTTCATGCGTGCTGCTCCCTTTGATGTATGGCGATTGCTCCTGAATGAAGCGAAATGGCTTGCTGCATGCATTGTAGAGGATGCAGGTAGAGGGCGGAGGTGGCAAGTGGGGGCGTTTGCCCCGGCGCCGGGGCGCGCCCTTTGCTGCATGTTGCGGAACGATGTAAAACTCTGTATGGATTCTGCGTACTGCCAGCTTGGCGAGTATGATGTATCAATTATTTTCGTGTGATGCCGCTGCTCGCGGCGGACCAGTTGGGAGGGTTTATGACCCAGAAGGCATCCGAGCAGACCGCGCAGAAGGTCCTGGTATTTGACTTTGGCGCCCAGTATGCGCAGCTCATCGCCCGTCGCGTGCGCGATCTGCACGTGTATTCCGAGATTGTCCCGTGCGATATCAGCGCCGATGAGGTGCGCGAGATGGCGCCCGCGGCGCTGATTTTGTCCGGCGGTCCCGCGTCGGTGTATGCGGAGGATGCGCCCACGGTCGATCCGGCTATCTATGAGCTCGGTCTGCCCATCCTGGGCTTTTGCTATGGTCATCAGGTGACCGCCGTGACGCTCGGCGGCGAGGTGGGCCATTCCGAGATTGGCGAGTACGGCCCGGCGACCATCGAGCGCGACCGCGAGAGCGCACTGTTCAATGCCACGCCGCTCGAGCAGACGGTGTGGATGAGCCATCGCGATGCCGTGAGTCACGTGCCCGAAGGCTTCGCCGTGACGGCCAGCACCTCCGTGTGCCCGGTCGCCGCGATGGAGAACGCTGAGCGTCGCATCTACACCACGCAGTTCCACCCCGAGGTCAAGCACACCGAGTATGGCCAGCAGCTGCTGCGCAACTTCCTGTTCGATATCTGTGGGCTTGAGGCCACGTGGACCATGGACAACCTGGTCGAGACCATGTCGAGCGAGTTTCGCGCCGCCGTGGGCGAGGACCGCGTAATCTTGGCGCTCTCCGGTGGCGTCGACTCTTCCGTGGTGGCCGCGCTCGGCGCCCGTGCCGTGGGACGCCAGATGACCTGTGTGTTCATCAATCATGGACTGCTGCGCAAAGGCGAGCCCGAGCAGGTCGAGGAGGTCTTCACCAAGCAGTTCGACGTCGACTTCGTGCACGTGCATGCGGAAGCGCGCTATGCCGCGCTGCTCGATGGCGTGACCGACCCCGAGGAGAAGCGCCGCATCATCGGCACGCAGTTCTGGAACGAGTTCTTCGCCGTGGCCAAGGAGCTCGAGTGCGACGGTCGCCCCGTGAAGTACCTGGCCCAGGGCACCATTTATCCCGACATCATCGAGAGTGGCGCGCGCAAGACCGGCGGCAAGACGGCCACCATCAAGAGCCACCACAATCTGATTCCGTTCCCTGAGGGTGTGCATTTTGACCTCATCGAGCCGCTCGACCATTTCTTTAAGGACGAGGTTCGCGAGCTCGGTTTGGCGCTTGGTTTGCCGGAGCACATCGTGTACCGCCAGCCGTTCCCGGGCCCGGGTCTTGCCATCCGCATCATCGGAGCTGTGAGCCCCGAGAAGCTGGAGATCTTGAAGAGCGCCGACGCCATCGTGCGCGAGGAGCTGGACGCGTACAACGCGCGCCTGTTCGAGCAGACCGGCGAGCGCAACAGCGAGCATTCCTGCTGGCAGTACTTCTGCGTGCTGCCCGACATCAAGTCCGTGGGCGTGATGGGCGACGAGCGCACCTACGCGCGTCCCGTGATCCTGCGCGCCGTGGAGAGCAGCGACGCCATGACCGCCGACTGGGCGCGCCTGCCCTACGAGGTGCTTGTGCGCATCTCCGGCCGCATCGTGGCCGAGGTTCCGGGCATCAACCGCGTGGCGTACGACATCACGAGCAAGCCCCCGGCGACGATCGAGTGGGAGTAGCCGAGAGGCAATTTTGAAGCGTTGTTCTTCCGTCCGCTGAGTACCGCAGAGTGTCGCAGCGTACGGGAGAAACGCAAAGCCCCCAGCGACTTGGGGGAATAAATTGAACGAGATACCCCCGATTTTCATGCAAAGTCGGGGGTATTTTTTACCCATTTGACCTGCTGTTTTAGGTGTATTTACTCCTAATCGCCGTACGGGGCGAACGTGACGGCACCCTACGGACGGGGAGTAAAAGGTTTGTTGAGGGAGTAAATTGCCCCAGTTGCCTGTCCCAGTTGGCCGAAATGAGCCCCAAAACTCAACTGAAACTCAACAGGATGAAATATGGTGGCTTTTCAGCAAAACCGCAGGTCAACAATGGGGAGTAAAAATTTACTCCCCTAAGCGATTTCATCGGTTTTGACCCACTTCGAATAATGGGTTTCAGGCATAAGAAAAGCAGGTGGCTTTACTCCCAATTGAAGGGGAAAAGCCACCTGCGCACGTTTCAGTAAATATTTACTCCTAGAACTTAGCCTTCCAGTCGGCGTATTCCTCTGGCGTGATCTCTCCGGATTCCAATTCGTTTCGCTTTACAGCCCAGGCCTTGAGCATCTGAGTTGTCTTAGGCGCCTTCTCGGCAGACGCATCGATTGAAAGGCCAGATCCATCCTCGGCAGGTACGATGCCGAACTCGTCCTCCAGCTGCAGAAGGAGGCCCAAGAGGTCTCGGGCGTTCTCTACCCCGAAGTCCTTCAGGGCAAGCGGAGAGATGTCGAGAGCTTCGGCGATGGCTTCCACCTGAGGCTGCTTAGGAGTCCTGCAATCCGTCTCATAGTGACGGATTGCACCCTCGGAGACACCAATCTTCTCGCCCAGCTCTCCCTGATAGAGCCCGCGAAGCTTGCGGTAGTACCTGATTTTCTCGCCAGTCGTCATCTTCCCTCCTGAACATCTAAACCTCGTAATTCTAGCACCGTACGCAAACGTACGATTATGATTCGCTCATATATAACGTACGTATTCGTACGATGTTAGGAGGATAAATGAACCAGGAAGGAGGCAAGCCAACCATGCTCAACGCAGAGCAGGTCGCACAGAGGCTGAACATGTCGAAAGGGTTCGCCTATAAGATCATCCAGGAGATGAACGAGGAGCAGATTAAGAAGGGCCGCGCGGTGGTCAAGGGCCGCGTCCGCTCTGACCACTTCGAGGCAAGATTCTTTGCCGGTGATGAAGATGCCCGTATATAGAAGCGAGAACGGGACGTTCTACTCCCAGTGCTTCTACCGTGATGGCAGGGGTGCGAAGCGCCATAAGGTCAAGAGGGGCTTTGCCACCGAGCTCGAAGCGCTTATGTGGGAGAAGGACTTCCTGGCAGTCCATAACGGCACCATGGACATGCTCTTCGCGGACTTCGTCGACGTGTACGCTACCGAGATCAAGCCTCGAATCAGGGATCACACCTGGCTGACCAAGGAGTACATGATCAAAGACAAGATTATTCCCTTCTTCGGGAAGATGAGGATGTCCGAGATCAAGCCTATTGATGTCGTTCGTTGGCAAAACCAGCTTATCGACCACAGGGACGCCAACGGGAAGCCGTACTCGGCCACGTATCTCAGAACCATCAATAACCAGCTGAATGCCATCTTCAACCATGCCGAGCGCTATTACGACCTGACGGGCAACCCATGCAGGAAGGTCACGAAGATGGGCTCGAAGAAAGGCAGCGAAATGAATTTCTGGACGAAACAGGAGTATCTGAAGTTCTCGGAGGCCATCATGGACAAGCCTCTAACTTTTACGCTTTCGAGATCCTCTACTGGACGGGTATCGGCTGCGGAGAGCTACTCGCCCTCACCCCATCCGACTTCATCTTCGAGACTTCGGAGCTGAGCATTACGAAATCGTATCAGCGCTTGAAGGGCATCGACACCATCACAGACCCGAAGACTCCGAACTCCGTGCGAAGGATCGCCATGCCCAAGTTCCTCGCCGAGGAGATGAAGGAGTACCTGGAAGACCTCAGGGACGACCTTGGCCCCCATGACCGCATCTTCGACGTAACGAAGTACTACTTGACGCACGAGATGGAGCGCGGATGCAAAGAATCCGGCGTCAAGAGGATCAGAGTCCATGACCTAAGACACGGCCATGTTTCCTTGCTCATCGAGATGGGCTTCTCCGCGCTGGCGATTGCTGATCGAGTTGGCCACGAGAGTACTGATATCACCTATCGCTACGCTCATCTTTTCCCGAACAAGCAGGCTGAGATTGCCAACGCTCTTGACTGCTCCAAGGAAGGTTAACCATGCCCTGCCCGAACTCTGCACGCAAAAGGTCGAAGACCATAGCCTCATGGGGACAAAGGCCAGCGAGTTAACGCCGTAGAATCCTCGGAGTGTCCGGAAACGAAAGGAGCGATTATGGACAACAAGCGATGCGAAATCACCGTCGCCTTGTATGGCGATACGTCAGATTGCTCTTCTGTTCCTGATGTGGTCGCCCTCGCATCTCCTCAATACTACGTAGGGGCTTATGCAATGCGGGACGCCAACGATGAAGAATCAGGATGGTACTACCCCGTCATTCTGCGTTTCGATGAATGCGACGTCTTGATTGAAAAGGACGCTTTAGGAGTGCGGGCGAAAATATATCCCGGTGATGCTTGCAACTTCGTAAGGCGCGCTGGCGGAAACGATAATATGGATAGCGGGTCCCTCTACCTTTCCCGCGTCGGCATCACTAGTAACTGTGTAGGAGAGCGCTATGCATCATTAGACAATCTCCGTGGACCAAACAGCTGTCTATCGCTTTATCTAGAAGTTCATCTCATTCGCATTCTGTAAAACAACACACGAAACGACAAGGTGACCCTCAATATAAGGGCCACCTTGCAAATCAATGTTTGCTATTTCCAAACTTCAAGCGCTTTTTCCGCAAGCCACAAGCCTCGAGCATTGATCTCATCTTCGTTCCACAGATCCTTCTCTGTGGCGCCGTTCATCGTAACGATGCCGCCAGAGCATTCAAGCAATCCGCTTTTCGAGCTCTTTCCGGTCTTTTTGATCTTCCAATCAGCATCTCGTATCGAAGAATTCAAGGACCCAGTAATGATGGCCAAGTTGCCAAGAGTCAATAGAACTTTATCCCTCTCTCTTGCCGGATCGGCGTCGAGGGCGCCCCAATTATTGCGCCATTTCTTAGGCATCATATGCTCAAGACTGTATTGGTCAAAGCCCAGCAACTTCGTGCTGCTGGCACTTGGCCTGATAGCGCTTTCGAGGAAGTACAGGATTCCTTTTGACTGCAGATTCGTAAGCCTTGAATTCTCGAAGCCGTCCTTTAATTCTACGTCATCGGGTATGTAGGTTGTTGACTCGCTGTCAGATTCTAAGGCTGCCCTCAAATCGTCGGAATTGAGGACTTCGTTAAGAATCATCGAGGTAAACAGCCTGTTATAGTTTTTGGTCGTTGCATGAACAACCATTCTTCGCATGATGTAGCTTTCGAGTGTCGAGAAGACCTTGGCCTCTTCGATAGCTGAAGCGACGTTCTTTCGCATGTAAAGCACGTACGGGATAAGCGTTGAATTCTTTAATCCGAATATGAGCACATTGATTCTTTCGATGCCAGGACACGCCGGCATCGATTCTTGGCAATATTCGGGTTTGAAAGTTTCCTCGAACAGCTTCGCATAGGGCTTCATCTTCTCAAGAATTGAGCTCTTGTCTCCGGAGCAGTATCTGCTGATGAAGTCTTTGTAGGATTGAAACAGATTGCCTGTTCGCGAATAAGCTATTTTGTCTTCGGCGCTGACTCCGTACGCTCTGTCCTGAACAGTAATCTGCAAGAAGGAATCAAAGAAAAGGTCAATAAGGGAACGCTTGATTCGGCCGGTCACAATCTCCTGGTCCCAATAGTCACGCTGATCAGCGTTAGCCTCAAAAATGCTCACCCAATGGCTGGCATACTCATCAATGTTGTCTCTGTTGAAGAAATAGTTTTTGAGCAGTTCGGCTGTGGTCAATCTAACGCCAAGCGAGTTGATCGTATCGAATATCTGCTGCTCATCCTCGTCTTCATTTAGATCAATGCAGACAAACTGGACATACTTCTTTATGATGCCGCGATCCACTTTCTCAGTATCGATGGAACGCAAGAAATAGTTGTATGCCTTAACAACATTAGAAGAATCCTCTTCCAAAGGCTCGCCGTCGACTCGATTCGCAACAGCCTCAAAGGCCTTGTGGTCATTCTTTCCGTGAAGCAAAGCGACGTCACCGGTCTCGAGAATAAAGTCCCTGACAAAAAGATCCGCTTTACCCAGTTTCATGCAAAGGGCCTTGAAGAAAAGCACGGTTGTGGTCAAGCGCTGCTGCCCATCGATGACCGTACGCACATCGGAGATCTCATCCCACGTGTTTCCCGAAGCGGTCTGCTTCAAGATAATGGAGCCCAAGAAGTAGGGCCTATTGGTGGCAGTAACATATTCCATGTCGGAAAGAAACCGCTCCCATTGCTCTTCGCCCCAAACGTAAGCACGCTGGTAAAAAGGAATTTCGAGCAATCTTGACCCATTGAACACTGTGCTAATTTGAGCTTTTCCCGCTTCCATGTCTATCTCCGTCCTACAAAACCGCGTAGTGATAAGTCGTCTCAACGTCGTACACGACGTCATCCATTGCCAAAGCGTCAAAATGCTTCTGCGCGCATTCGATCTTAGCCTTCTCGGTCGGCCTCAAGTTCGGGGTTCCATTTCCTCCACCCTTGGTCTCCATAACGAAATAGACACGCTCTTTGCCTTCGACCTCTTCGACGTATGCCCAGTCAGGGTTGTAGCTGCCAAGAGGAGTATCGATCTTGAACTTGCTCGGGAGCTTGGCGAACACTTTCACCTGTTCCGACTGGTCAAGGGCGAGTACGTAAGACTTCTCGACAGTCGAGGAGTCGTAGACGACGTAGTTATACAGACTCTTGCCGCTAGCTGTTGTGTGCCAAGACGTTGTTTACATCCGGGTGATGACAAATAGGGAGGGCTCCCGCATGCTGTGAGTTGTCTAGATTCATGGCGAAGGGGGCCCTCCCATGGAGCAACATCCTAACGCAAGACTCACGCCGAGGGGGCGGGAGACCCTGGTCTCCCGGATCGAGTCCGGCGCCCCGGTCGCCGAGGCAGCCAGGCAGATGGGCGTCAGCCGCCAGACCGCCGGCAAGTGGCTCGCACGCGCGCGGCGCGGCGAGGGCGCGCCCGACCGCAGCAGCCGCCCG
>ERZ838839.1407-NODE-1407-length-23197-cov-13.083485_pt1 | contig 23197 bp, 18 predicted proteins | sample MGYA00519909_ERZ838839 | MGnify/ENA primary metagenome ERZ838839 (study PRJEB31850, sample SAMEA3708843) | human gut metagenome | biome: human gut; feature: human-associated habitat; material: faeces | place: China | collected 2014 ... | reverse complement strand
CATTGTTTATTCCTTTCTGTTTTATCTCCATATTCTTTCTTTGTTCTATTCTATTTTTACTATTTTATCTTTGTTTCTTATCCGTCTGCCTTTTCAACTCTTCTCTGCCCCATTTCACTATTGCTAATATCACAATCTCACAGTAAAATATAATAATCGAAAACGATCCTGCACCATGTTATTCATCAGAAATTTCCGGTTTGCACAGATTTACCGGGAATAAACAGAAGGAGACCAGCATGAAGGAAATATAACATTTAATTCTGCAATACAAGGATTTATCTGCGCCGTTTCAGTCCGTGTTCCTTATAATACCGGTCTTTATCCTCATACATCAGGCGCTCCGATTCGTTTAAAAGCAGATCGATATCCTTAGGACCGCGTTCTTTCCATATCATGCCAACCGCCATCGTAACCTGATGTTCTTTCATATCCATGCGCAGTTTCTCAACGTGTTCCCTCAGGTCTTTTTCCTCAATTCCAAGACAAAGTACTAAAAATTCATCGCCGCCGATCCGATACAGACCATACCCCTTAAATACACCCGCTAAGCACTCACATGCCCTGATGATCAACCGGTCTCCGGCTTCATGCCCCTGCTCATCATTGACCTTTTTCAGCCCTGTGATATCGCAGTACACTACACCGATCTGTTCCCCATTCCACTCATGCTCCACAAACCAGTCGACCGCATAACGATTGCCAAACTGAGTGAGCTGGTCACGATAACTCATGCGTTCTAACTGACGGAGCAGATTTCTTCTCCGAATGGAGGAAACAATAAAAGATCCCATGATATGAAGCATATCGGAAACATAATCTAATGATTCTGCCGGTGGATTATCCACTCCGTAAAATCCAATGATCTTTTTCTCCCAATAAAGTGGAACAACCACCAGTGAATGGATATCCTGACGTTTCAGATTCTTATACTGTTCCGAATCTTCCTCTCTGATGTTCTCCAGATTTTCAATTACAATGTTTTTATCTTCTTGAAAATTCCGATACCAGTTGGCACATAATTCTGGTGGAAGGTTCTGTAAATTATCTTTCTCCGGCTTGATTCCATTTGCAACCCACTCGTAAGTGTTGTCATCGTACCCATTCTCATTATGCTCAAAAATATATGTTCTCTCTCCATCTAATGCCTTTCCTATATATTCCAGAATGATGTCCAGCGATTTATCCGCAGAAGATGTTCCAAGGGCAAGACGCAGTCCCTCATTAACGATTTTTTCCAGTTTTTCGTAGCGGCGTACCACATTTTTCTGATGTTCCTGAGAACTTATATTCAGAGCAATCTCTATTCTATATCGTCTGCCATTGTCCTCCACAACAGTATCCTTAATTTTAAAGTATTTATTTAAAAGCGGGTTAAAATACCGCCACTCCTTAAACTGTCCTTCCTGCAGTTCATCATTATTGCAGATCGTACAGGGCAGGCTTGAATTCTGAAGCAATTCATAACATTTTTTGCCGGCAAGTTCCTCTTTTGAATGTATCCCATAAGTATCTCTCATCTTTTTATTCATATAAACCAGTTCATGGGTATCCGCATCTGCAACATAAACATATTCATTCATATTTTCAAAAAAATTCCAGATTCTTTCCATACCATTCCCCATTTCGTGCTTTTTTATAAAAACAATATTCTCATTCCTGACAAGCCTGAATACAAACTTATTATCTATTATAACTCAAAATTCGACAATATACAGTATATTTTTTCATTTAACCAGAAAAAGGAAGTATGAAAAATAAAAAATCATTTTTCACACCCCCTTTTCTCATTTAGGGCGACAGAAAGGTTCCCAAAACATTTATTTTATTGATTTATCCAAGGATCTCTGCTAAATCTGCTTCCGGTGTCGTAATCGGTGCGATTCCATAATTATCTACCAGATAATTCAGGATATTTGGTGAAATAAATGCCGGCAGTGTCGGTCCTAGCTTTATATTTTTGATACCAAGGTGGAGCAGTGTCAATAAAATGCAGACTGCTTTCTGTTCGTACCAGGAAAGCACCATGGAAAGCGGCAGCTCATTCACGCCACAGTCAAATGCCTCCGCAAGTGCCACTGCGACACGGATCGCACTGTAGGCATCGTTGCACTGTCCCATATCAAGGATTCTCGGCAGTCCACCGATCGTTCCAAGGTCAAGATCATTGAAACGGTATTTTCCACATGCAAGTGTTAAGATCATGGTATCCTTTGGCGTCTGTTTTACAAACTCTGTATAATAATTTCTTCCCACACGGGCGCCATCACAGCCTCCTACCAGGAAGAAATGGCGGATATCACCGGATTTTACAGCTGCGATCACCTGATCTGCCACGCCGAGTACCGTTCCGTGTCCAAATCCTGTCATGACCTTTGTTCCACCGTTGATTCCGGTAAACGCAGTATCCTCTTTGTAACCGCCAAGCTCTAATGCTTTTTCGATGACCGGTGTAAAATCCTTATCCTCTCCGATGTGAACCATTTCAGGATAAGATACTACCTCCGTTGTAAACACGCGGTCCGCATAACTCTCTTTGACCGGCATCAGACAGTTTGTCGTATAAAGAACCGGTGCAGGGATATTTGCAAACTCCTTCTGCTGCTTCTGCCATGCGGTACCAAAGTTGCCTTTTAAATGTGGGTATTTCTTTAATTCCGGGTAGGCATGTGCCGGCAGCATCTCGCCGTGGGTATAAATGTTGATTCCCTTATCTTTTGTCTGCTCTAACAACAGTTTTAAGTCATAAAGGTCATGACCGGTAATGACGATAAACGGTCCCTTTTCCACCATCAGAGGAACTTCCGTCGGTACCGGGGTTCCAAAAGTTTCTGTGTTGGCACGGTCTAACATTTCCATGCAGGTAAGGTTTACTTTTCCTGTCTCAAGCACGAGTGGAAGCAGATCTTCCATCTCGAAATCTTCTCCGACTGCAAATAATGCACGGTAGAAAAAGTCGTTTACTTCCTCATTTGTATAGCCGAGTACCATGGCATGATAAGCGTATGCTGCCATACCGCGGATTCCGAATAAGATCAGGGATTTTAAGGAACGGATATCCTCATCTGCCTCCCACATCCGCTTCATATCATAATCGCTGGTATTGCCGCACGGTGACATGCAGGCTGCACATCCCGGCACCACTCTTCCTTTTTCTTCCCGGACACGGGCGATCATCTCACGCAGTGTCTCATCATTAAAATTCACATTCGTGATCGTTGTGAATAAACCTTCTATTATAATGCGGTCTGTCTGCTCTGTCTTTGGATTATTCATGCAGGCATGTGCAAGTCCCACAAGTGCTCCTGTCAGTTCATCCTGTAAATCCGCTGTCACGCTTTTCTTTCCACACACGCCGGCTGCCCCTGTACATCCACTGCATCCCGCTGTCTGCTCACACTGAAAACAAAACATATGATTCTCCCTTCTACTATCCTTCTTTTTAATCTAAAATTTTTCCGTCAATTGAGATCGTTACAACATTCCATGGAATGAATTTTCCACTGTTCTTTAATGCGGTCACTGCTGCATGTTCCAGTCCGCCACAGCAAGGCACTTCCATTCGAACGACCGTCACGCTCTTGATATCATTATTTCTGATGATCTCCGTCAGCTTCTCACTGTAATCCACGTCATCTAATTTCGGGCATCCGATCAGTGTCACTTTTCCACGGATAAAATCCTGGTGGAAACTGCCGTATGCGTATGCGGTACAGTCTGCCGCGATCAGAAGTTTTGCCCCGTCAAAATAAGGCGCATTGACCGGTGCAAGTTTGATCTGTACCGGCCACTGACGCAATTGGGAACTGACCGGTGAACCTGCATTCTGATTTTCTTCTGCAGGTTTTCTTTCAAGCTGGCGCATTCTTGAACCCGGGCATCCGCCAACCGGTGCCTGTCCCATCGCCTGCATTTGTTTCTTTTTATTTTCCTGTACGGCTGCCTCATCATAAGCTGCTGCCTCACGCTCGATAAAAGAGATCGCTCCGACCGGACAGTTTGGCAGACAGTCGCCAAGTCCGTCACAATAATCATCACGAAGCAGTTTTGCCTTTCCGTCCACGATGCCGATCGCGCCCTCGTGGCATGCCTCCGCACAAATTCCACAACCGTTACATTTTTCTTCGTCTATCTGGATCACTCTGCGTACCATATGAATTCCTCCTGTTTTCCGCTTCCATTTTCTTTTTCTTTCGTTCTGTTCACAGGTTACTGTTCACAGATTCAGGCTACTCATCCTGTCATCTGTGCCCTTGACATTACTCGTACACTATACTAGAATTTTTTTCAAAAGTATGTTGTCATAACAACATTTTTAAAAATTTTTGAAAAAAGAAGGTTTTCTTTTATGGATTATCAGTTTTTAAGTCAGACAATGCTGTTTTCGGGCGAATCGCCGGAAGAAATCAAAGAAATGCTCTCCTGCCTCGGTGCAGTCACAAGAAGCTACGGAAAAGGTGAGATCATCTATCATGCCGGAGAATGCGTACATTCGATGGGACTGGTGCTCTCCGGAAATGTTCAGATTGAAAGTGATGATGTCTGGGGAAATCACAGTGTACTAGATGACATAACTCCCGGCTTTTTCTTCGCCGAAACTTATGCGAGTCTGTCAAAAGAACCTCTGATGGTCAATGTGGTCTCTGCGGCTGCAAAGACCGAAGTGTTATTTTTAAATATAGGACGGCTGCTTACCACCTGCACGAACAGCTGCACACATCACAACCGCCTGATCCACAATTTGTTTTTTATTTCGGCACGGAAAAATCTGCTGCTTTCGCGCAGAATCTTCCACACCACACCAAAGTCAATCCGCGGGCGGCTGCTCTCTTATCTGTCTGCGCAGTCTGCTGCCGCAAACAGTCTTGATTTTACAATTCCGTTTAACAGACAGCAGCTCGCAGACTACCTGAATGTAGACCGCAGTGCACTTTCTGCAGAACTCTCAAAAATGCAGCGGGAGGGTCTCCTTACAACGGAGCGCAATCATTTTACCCTCTGCGAAGATCCTTTAGAATCTTAAACCATATGTACGCAGTACCAGTCTTCATCCACCTGTCTCACTTCTTCTCCGACAGAAACGATCGGATGATCCATATCGTTTAATGGGATATATTCCACGCACCCTTCCCTGCCGTCTGACATGATGACCTGCTGTTGTCTGTATACTTTTACCATATTTTTGATAAATATATTGAGAAGATTCTGGTCAATTCCTTTGCTGCCCTCGGTTACAAACCATTGCAGTACATCAAACGGAATCTTCTCTTTTTTGTAACTGCGTGCAGAAAGCATCGCATCATAAATATCAGAAATCGTTGTAATCCTTGCAAAATAAGAAATAGATTCTGCCTTTAAGCCGTCCGGATAACCTTTTCCATCCAGCTTTTCATGATGCCAGCGTACTGCATAGCGTACATCCTCGCTGATATCATCCCCAAGCAGTTCAAAAGAATATAGCGGATGTCTTTTCATAACCTCAAATTCTTCCGGTGTCAGTTTCCGCGGTGCATTTAATATTTCTTCCGGGATCTTCGTCTTTCCGATATCATGCAGCACACCTGTTAAAATCAGACTACGGATATCTTTTTCATCGAGTCCTAACCACTGTCCCATGATCCCGTTTAAAAGTGCAACGTTTAGGGAATGTCTCTGTAATGCCTCGTCAACCGGTCTTGGCACGGTAATACACTGGAAAATCTCCCCCGCATCCACGGATACCATTCTGCCATATACTTTCTCCATCATGCCTTCCACTTCAGCATGATTGACAAACATCGCATTTTTACTCATCTGAAGCACATGGTCGATGCCTTTGCGCAGTTCTGTATACCCGGTCCTGTTTTCCAACATTTTCTGCTGTATTTCAGCCGGACGGTCTTTTCCCTTCATGATATACTCATAAGATCCGCGGAATGTTGTAATATAATTGTTGCCATCACTGAAATTGATCAGTTTATCAAGTTTGCTTTTCGTGATAACTTCTCCGCTTGGCACTAAAAGTACGCTTCCATTATAATTGTAAAGATTATCTGATAAAACAAGTCCCTCCCACAAATACTCCATCGGTACTTTTTCGAGACGTTCTGTTTTTTCGTATTTTGCCATAACCGGTACTAGACCTCCTTGTCAACCTTGATTCCTTTTAAATCTGCCTCTAAAACCTTCATGCTGCTTTTAATGTCATCAAGTCCCTGCTCCACACCGTTCATCTGCTTATGTTCTGTCGTGAGTGTCAGCATCTCATCTAACTTCATATCCGGTGCCTCATGTCTCTGCTGTTTTTCCTTTGCACGGTCCACAGCCTCTTTGGTGCCCTCGATCAGAGCTTTTTCTACCGCACGTTTTTCCTCTAAGGCATCTAAACGTTCCTGACGCTTTTCTTTTTCGTCTGCGACATCCTTTGCATCCTCTTTTGCCTCTTCCATCTTCTCATCAATGCCATCTTTCACATCAGAGACAAGCATGGAGACCACATCATCGTTTGCAGCATCCATGATATCATCGGCAGCATTTTTCGCATCCACCATTCCATGTGTCTTTAATTTTTCGATCATAATACGCTTCACATTGCCGACGGCAGCCTGCATTCCACTGGTTGTATCGCGGATCGTAACCTTTTCTTCTACCGCCTGGGCATGGATCTCAAGTGCCCGTTTCTGGTACTCTGTGAGTGGCTGCTTATCGATCTCATTTAACTTTTTCCACTCATCCCTAGTCAGTTTCTCACCCACACCGCGCCTGTATTCCTGTCTCTTTTCCAACAGGTTTAAATCCTGCTGTTCTTTGGAATCGTCTGCTACGTTGCACTGTTCCTTCAATGTTTTTTCCTGGTCTTCATAACCGGCAAGTGCCTTCTTTGCCTCCGTCCGCTGTGCGTCTAATTCCGCATAGCGTTGTCTTTGCGATGCGACCGTTTTTTCCACAGCCTGGTCGTTATCCCACGCATCTTTCACCAGTTTTAAGGCACTTTTCTGTGCCATCTTTTTTCGCTGTTCGATCTGATTTTTTGTTGTCAGTACCGGACTTCCCGCAAAAAATGCGCTTTTTCCCTGTTTATTTGCCTGCTCTGCTTTGTGCCCTGCCGCTGTATTCTGTACATTTGAAAAACCGTTTGCATTGATCGATAAATTCATAAACTCATTCCCCATTTATTGCATCCGTGAAAATCGATTCCTTTATAAATGTATCGGCATTTTTTTCTGTCACATTAATCAGAAATCAGGATCTGCCGCACTTTTGCCAGATCCATCTGCATCAGCACATGATCTGCGTCCGGTTTCTTCTCTGTGTCCGGTGAAATATTTGAATGAATGTAGAATGTATGCAGTCCGACCTCTTTTGCTCCTTTGATATCACTGACCGCATCGTTTCCGATCATAATACTCTCTTCCGGCAAAATGTGATGTTTATCCAGCAAAAGATGAAAGAAACGCGTATCCGGCTTTTTCACTTTGCACGAGGATGACAGAAAGATATCATCAAAGTAAGGCTCCAGTCCCAGAAGTTTCAATTCATACGCCGTAAAAATACGCTGTGCATTCGAAAGCAGATATACTTTTTTTCCTGTTTCACGCAATGCCGCAAGAAGTTCCTTTGCCCCGTCATAAAGTCTGATATATTCTGTGGAAAGGATCCGGAAAAACTGTCCAGCATGAATGGCAAGTTCTATGTCTGCCTGTACCCCTTTTTTCTGAAACAATGCAAGAAAAACCTCCTCGATCTCGATCTCTGGATGTGCTTCATGTGCATCGTCTTTTTTCATGGCTGCATCAGATCCCATCTCCTGCCGCAATGCATCCTCTTTCTGCCCCGTGAGGCACGCATACGCGTTTTTCAGTTCCTCTGCAGTATAAACCGCACCATAATAACCGTAAAACTGCGCCAGTTTCTCCCAGAGTTCCGTTTTTTCTTCATCTGTGTGGATATCCACCAGAGTTCCATATAAATCAAATATGTAATTTTCGTATTTCATGTCAATCCTCTCTTTTGTACAAAAGTCTTATTTTTCACAAAATTCTTATTTTTTCCTGCCGTTTTCCACTTTACACAGCTTTGCTGCACACAATCCTGTGCATTTTATAAAATTTAACATGTTTATCTGGGAAAATCAACCGGATACATCACGAATCACACGATCCTAAATTTTTTCTGAGACACAACAGAATCTTTTTTTCAAGCCTGCTGACCTGCACCTGTGTCATTCCCAGTTCTTTTGCTGTTTCACTCTGTGTCCTGTTTTCAAAATAACGGCACCGGATGAGATTCTGTTCCCGCTCATCCAGCAGTTCCATGAGCTGCTCGATCACCATCCGGTTTAATACTGCCTCTTTTTCCGGTTCATCCTTTCCGTTTTCTTCCTTTTCACACAACTGATCGACCATCAGTAACTCGTCCCCGTCTTTCTCATAGACCGGCTGATAGATGGATTCCACATCTCTTGCCGACTCCATTGCCATAATGATCTCACCGCTGCTCAATCCTGTCCGCTCTGCGATCTCAAGCAATCCCGGTTCTCTTCCAAGTTCCCCCCACAGTTCTTCCTTTGCCCTCCCTGCCTTATAAGCGTTTTCTTTTAATGTCCGGCTTACCTTTACCATACCGTCATCTCTTAAAAATCTGCGGATTTCCCCCATGATCACCGGAACTGCATAAGTGGAAAATGCAAGATTTAACGAGAGATCAAATTTATCAACCGCCTTCATCAATCCAATACATCCAATCTGAAACAATTCTTCCCTCTCATGTCCCCGGTGTTCAAACCGGTTTGCGATAGTATGTACCAGTCCCAGATTTCCTGCAATCAGCGTATCCCTTGCACCTTTATCTCCTCCATGTGCCTGCTGCATCAGTTCCTTAAAACCCTCCATATCAGACGCCCATCCCTGCACCGATCTTTTTTTTCATCGTAACAGTTGTTCCTTTTCCGGGTGCTGAATGTACCTCGACTTCATCCATAAATGCTTCCATAAAAGCAAATCCCATGCCGGAACGCTCCAGTTCCGGTCTCGTCGTAAAAAAAGGTTCCATGGCTTTTTGTACATCCGCAATCCCGTGACCATGATCTTTCACTGTGATCTCTGCATGGTTTCCGCACAGTTTACAGGACACCTCCACCTTCTCCTCCGGACTGTCATACCCGTGGATGATCGCATTTGTTACTGCCTCTGAAACTGCTGTCTTAATGTCAGAAATCTCATCCAGTGTCGGGTTTAATTCCGCCACAAACGCAGCCACCGCCATTCTGGCAAATCCTTCATTCACGGACCGCGCATCAAATTCCAGTTTCATTTCGTTTTCATTAATCTGATCTGCCTGCATATCGATTCTCCATTTCCTCTTTTTATTCTTATTTTCTTCCAAAATCCCACATATCCCATTTCTCTTACCGGACATTCCCTTGTCTGGTCTATTTCAACTGTTCGCGTAAATTCGCTGATTTCATCTTTTCCTGGCGGATATTCCCTGCCTGGCCCATTTCCAAGCCAATTACATGTGTCTATTTTTATACCGTATCGACCCGGATCAGCTTTTGCAGGCCTGACACCATAAAAATCTTTTTTACGCGCTCATTCATATTGGTTGCTGCCACTTCGCCGCCGGAAAACCCCATGTTCTTGCATCTTCCAATGATCACACCGATCCCGGAACTGTCCATAAACTCTGTTTCCCGAAAATCAAACACAAGCCGTCTGACATGATATGCCCCGATCAGAAAATCTGCCTCCATCTTAAGCCTGCCCGCCTCATGATGATCTAACTCTTTTGGCATCTGTATCGTCAGACATCCTTCTTTTAACTGATACTTTTCTTCCATAAATGCTCCTTTCCTGTTACTTTTTTAATTGGTTTAAAAGTCACCTTTTGCTTTCAATACCCTATGAATAAAAAAAGACGTCTAATATCACTTAGACGTCTTTTGTATCATCTTTATTTAATTTTTTTAATGATTTTTACTCTTCAATATTGATGTAATTCTGTGCATTCGCCGCGCGCTCTGTACCCGGATACAGTTCTACGATCTTCTGATAGTAAGTCTTTGCCGTTTCAAGATCATTATTCTTACGGTAAGCCTGTGCTAAATAGTACAGTGCATATCCATCTTTGTAGGTTTCCTCCATGTCCACAACTTTTTGCAAGCTGGTGATGGATTCCTCAAATTTCTGACTGTTATAATCGCTGTATCCCTGATTATATAAGGACTCCAGATAATCAGCATTGACCTGCGCATTAATCGTCTCATAAACACTCTTTGCGCTGTCACTTAAGTATTCCTCATTGACATTGCCAAGCGCATTGCCTGCTGCCTCAATATCTCCATCCGAATAGGATGCATATGCGGATAATAACTGGTCATATGTGCTGATCTTATTCTCGGAACCTTCTGCGCTGTCCTTGACCTCAGTGATCTGGCTCGTCAGATCATCAATCTGCTTCTGCAGTGTACTGATCTCCTGATTCTTGGACGAAACAGTGTTATTCGCATCGAGCACCTGCGCTTTGGCATCATTCTGCACCTGACGGCGCACACCCGGTACAACCAGAAATCCGGTAATTGCCGCACCGATTGCGATACCGATGACCATATTAAGAATCGTACTCATTGCGGAATTGTCCTTTAAATACTTCGGCTGGATGATCGTCTCATTGCCGCTCTGGTAGGAAATCTGTTCCTCCTTCTGTTTCTTACCCGGCGTATTCTCCTTTAATCCTGCATTCACTTCTTTTAAATAACGAAGTGTGATCGTGTTATTTGCATCAATCTTTCCGGCGTTGCGCAAAGACTTCTTGGCAAGATCATATTTGCCCTCCTGAATATAGAGCAATGCTAAAAGCTGATGTCCACTGACTAATTTCGGGTTCAGTGACAGTACCTTTTTCAACTGGATAATCGCAAGATCACGGCTGTCCTGTCTGCAGTACAATAACGCCTGATTGTATTTTTTAATGGTCTGATTGATTGTCTCAAGTCTTGATCTGTTATTCTGTATTTCATCCAGATAACGGCTTGCGGCATTCTCAGCAGGCTGATAGTTCTTACTGATGACCCACTCTGTCAATGCCTCCACCACTTCGCCCATCTCAAAGTAGATGAGTCCCAGCAGATTTCTTGCATCTATATTTAATTTATTGAATTTCAGGCTTGTTTTCAAGCTTTCTATTGCTCCTGAAAGATCACGGACACTCGCCTTTGCCAGTGCATCATTGTAATATTCATTGGATGCCATGACAATTTTTTTATATATTTTTACATTTACGCCGCATTCAGGGCAGATATTTTCCCTTCCAAGCTTTGCTCCACAATTATAGCACTTCATTCTTTCCCTCACTTCATGAATTTACATTCGACTTTTCCAAAAGATGTCTTACATATTATGTTTTAACTCCTGCATCATCTCTTTTAAAACATCTGTCATATCTGTTAATTCATGATTATATATTGCCTGTTCTGCCTCTTCTACCTCTAAGCTCGGTTTAAAATTCTTTAATTCTTCTTCAAAATTAATCATAATCGACCTGTCCTTTTCTGCCATTTGTTTATGGCAAACATCTATTTTAAGATTCTTCTCTCCACCACATAATTAAGGGCAAAAAGAATCACCACTATATTATAATATAGTGGTGACAATAATCAAGTAAATTTATATTAAGTTTTTCGTAAAACTTCTGCCATATTCGACAGCAGTTTTATGAGCATTCTCTCGTCTTGATCTTATCCTGCAGCTTGTAAAACTCAGCTGCTTTTACATAATTCTGTACAAGCAGCTTGGTATCCTCGATCTGGATCACAGCTCCCGGATAAGTCCCCCGCAAAACGGTAACACATGCACCGCTCGCACTCTCGATCAGATTGCGCAGCTGCTTTGCCTCTTCTTTGCTGTGTGCTAATGTCGCAGTATCACGGATCTTGATACGGAGCAATGTCACTCGCCTCGGATCGTCTTTGTAGCTGACTCCACGCGCTTTTTCCAGCTCTTCAAACTTGCGCAGCCCCTCTTCAATCTGTGCCAATCCCTGACTCAACTCCTGAATCGTCTTTTCTAACTGTCTGAGTTTTGCATATCCTTCCGGACTTGCACCAGCCATAATAACGGTCTTTTTCTCGGCATCATTTCCTAATGTCGTAACCTCGATTCCACACACTCCATGTGTAAGGCCACCGATGATGCTTCCGCGTTTTCCATTCATGATGATCTTTCCAAAGCACTGTACCTGACAATCCATTAACACATCTGCACGGATATCGCCTGCACATTCAATACGGGTAAATTCAAAAAACTTTGCGGTAATACTGCCTTTTGTCTTTACTGATGCCTTATTTCCACCGAGCATTCCACTTCTTAAAATAATATCTTTCCCTGCCTCTAAAGTACATGCCTCGACGATTCCATCCACTGTGATCGTACCGCTTGCTTTTACTATAACGCCGCTTTCCACGCTTCCGTGGATCACAACATCACCATGAAAATCAATGTTGCCACTGGAAAGATCTGCATTGCCGGACAATTCATGTACCGGAAGGATCACAACCCTGTCATTCTGTGTCTCGATCTTACCACTCATCAGCGCAACATAGGTATTATCATCCCTTCGTTCAAATCCTTTTCCTTTCAGTGGAAGCTGTTCTCTTCCCCGCTTTGCAGGTATCGGCTTTCCAGTGACTGTCTTGCCGTCCATTCCCTCCACACAAGGATGGTACTCCGCGATCACCTGATCCTGCACCACAGACTCTATCGACTTTACAGACCAGTAATCCACGGTTCCATCCGGCCGCATCAACGGTTTTTTATCAAAGTTGCAGTTAAAATTGTAATCATAATAACCGTCTTTTCCATCTACCGGCTCTGTTCCCTGCGCAACTAACGTCTCCACACCATATTTTTTTTCATCAATCAGCTCCGTCAACGCTGCTTCATCTATTCCGTACTTGACACCTCTGTCATCCAATGCTTTCTGCAATGATTCAATTGTATATTCTCCCCCATCGTCTGGTGTTATAAGCATAACATACGCTTCCATGCTATCTGCCGTCATCCGTACGATTGGTTTTTCTTCTGTTACCATAGGCGTGCTCCCCAATTCTTTCTGATGTATGTATATATAGTAACGTAGAATATTCCTTATCTTATATAATACTAGTATTTTTATGCTTTTTCAAGTAAATTCTTTAACACAACGCATCCTTTTTGGTGCTATTTTACCAAAAAGAGCTATACAAGGCAGGCACCACTTTACCGGCTGACCAGTAAAGATGATACCCATCGTGCATAGCTCCTTCTTATTATATCATGTGCAAAATCAGCACATGATCCAATTCGCCGTTCGTCAATCATACGAGCATGTTGACTCTCTTGCGCTCATTATATCATGAAGCAATGCTTCATGATCATGATCTACACGAGCTTCGCTCGGCAGTCTTATTATATCATGTGCAAAATCAGCACATGATACAATTCGCCGTTCTTGCGCTCATTATCTTGCAATTATTTTGACATCTGTGCCAAACGTTCTTTGACCTGCTCCATCATCTGTTCGTATCCGGCAAGTTTGTCCTTCTCTTCCTGCACTTTTGCTTCCGGTGCTTTGCTTAAGAATTTTTCATTCGAAAGCATTCCCTTAGAACGTGCAAGCTCTTTCTCTAAACGTGCCTGCTCTTTTAACAGACGCCCTTTTTCCTTCTCGAAATCAACCAGATCTTCTAATGGCAGATACAGTGTAGCGCCAGGGATCACAACAGATACTGCATCCTCCCCGATGCCTGTCTTATCCTGCTGCACCATGACCTCACTTGCTCCGGCAAGGTTTGCATAAGCCTCTTTGGTCAGTTCAAAGGAATCACGCAAAGCGGCATCTTCAGCAACAATAAAGATTTTCGCTTTTCTTGATGGCGGAACATCCATCTCTGTGCGCACATTACGGACACCTTTTACCAGATCCTTGCAGTGCTCTAACATTTCTTCCTCTGCCGGGAAATTCCAGTCAGCACGGTACTCCGGCCATTTTGCAAGCATGATCGTGTCTTCTTCCGGATGCAGTGTGCAGAAAATCTCTTCTGTGATAAACGGCATGAACGGATGAAGCAGTTTTAATGCCTCTGTCAGTACGGTCTTTAATGTCCAGAATGCTGCGTTTGCAGATGCCGGATCATTTTCTTTATTATAAGTACGAGTCTTAGTGATCTCAATGTACCAGTCACAGAATTCATCCCAGATGAAATCATAAACTTTCTGTACGGCGATTCCCATCTCGTACTTATCCATATTTTCTGTCACGTCTTTTGCAAGTGTGTTTACCTTGGATAAGATCCACTTATCTGCCGGTTTTAACTCATCCAGTGACGGCTCCTTGATCTCGCTTCCCTCAAGGTTCATCATGATGAAACGGGATGCATTCCATACTTTGTTGGCAAAATTTCTGGATGCCTCAACACGCTCCCAGTAGAAACGCATATCATTTCCCGGTGCATTTCCGGTGATCAGTGTCAGGCGGAGTGCATCTGCGCCGTATTTATCAATTACTTCGAGCGGATCAATACCGTTTCCTAAAGATTTACTCATCTTGCGTCCCTGGGAATCACGAACCAGTCCGTGGAACAATACGGTATGGAACGGTGCTTTGCCCATCTGCTCATAGCCGGAGAAAATCATACGGATGACCCAGAAGAAAATGATATCGTATCCGGTTACAAGTACATCGGTCGGATAGAAGTAATCCAGATCTTCTGTCTTATCCGGCCAGCCTAATGTGGAGAACGGCCAAAGTGCGGATGAGAACCAGGTATCTAAGGTATCCGGATCCTGCTCCATGTGGTCACATCCACATTTCGGACATTTCTCCGGTGCAGTCTTTGCTACCACCATCTCACCGCAGTCCGGGCAGTAATAAGCCGGGATGCGGTGTCCCCACCAGAGCTGTCTGGAAATACACCAGTCACGGATATTGTCAGTCCAGTTAAAGTATGTTTTCTCCATACGTTTTGGAAGTAACTGGATGTCTCCGTTTTTCACTGCTTCCACAGCCGGTTTGATCAGTTCGTCCATCTTTACAAACCACTGCTGTTTTACCATCGGCTCAACGGTTGTGCCGCAGCGGTCATGGGTTCCTACGTTGTGGGAATGCGGCTCTACTTTTACAAGCAGTCCCTGTTTTTCAAGATCCTCCACCAGTGCTTTTCTGCACTCGTAGCGGTCCATGCCCTCATATTTTCCGGCATAATGGTTCATTGTTGCATCGTCGTTGATGACGGTGATCTCCTCTAAGTTGTGACGTTTTCCAACCTCAAAGTCGTTCGGGTCATGTGCCGGTGTGATCTTTACACATCCGGTTCCGAACTCTTTGTCAACATAAGCGTCTGCGATCACCGGGATCTCGCGGTCTGTCATCGGAAGTTTTAACATCTTTCCGACGATGTCTTTGTAGCGGTCGTCGTCCGGGTTCACTGCAACTGCGGTATCACCAAACAATGTCTCCGGTCTTGTCGTTGCGATCTCAACAAATCTTCCCTCTTCGCCGACAACCGGATAGTTGATGTGCCAGAAGAATCCGTCCTGCTCTTCGTGCTCTACCTCGGCATCTGAGATGGAAGTCTTACATACCGGACACCAGTTGACGATACGGGAACCTTTGTAGATCAGCCCTTTTTCATATAATTTTACAAATACCTCAAGTACTGCCTCAGAGCAGCCCTTGTCCATCGTAAAACGCTCTCTCTCCCAGTCTGCGGAAGATCCCATTTTCTTTAACTGGTTGATGATGCGGCTGCCGTACTCGTCACGCCACTCCCAGCATTTTTCTAAGAATCCTTCTCTTCCAAGATCACGCTTGTCGATGCCCTGTTTTTTCAGGTTCTCGATTACCTTTACCTCAGTTGCAATGGACGCATGGTCTGTACCCGGCTGCCATAACGCGTTGTAACCCTGCATTCTCTTATAACGTGTTAAAATATCCTGCATGGTGTTGTCGAGGGCATGTCCCATGTGAAGCTGTCCTGTGATGTTTGGCGGCGGCATCACGATGGTAAACGGCTTTTTGCTGCGGTCAACTTCGGCGTGGAAATAGCCGTTGTCTTCCCATTTTTTGTATAAACGGTCTTCAATGCTTTTTGGATCGTAGGTCTTTGCTAATTCTTTGCTGCAATTCTGACACATAATCTGTTCTCCTTTTTTAGTTCTGATAGATAGGCGTTTTTGATTCACAGGACGTAATTTCCTATGAATTAAAAAAAGCCCTTCGTATTCCATACGGAATACAAAGGGCGAATATGATCGCGGTACCACCTTTGTTGGTGCTCATGTCCAGCCAGTTCCATATCTGACCGGTCATCCTGTAACGTGGATGAGTCGTGAATACCTGTGCATATCTGCAATGCCTGTTCTTATATCCTGTCATACAGCTATGCTTTCTCAGCATTCCGGTTCAAAAGCTACCTTCCACATATCTTTCTCTGGGATGTCTTTCAGCCGGTGAACTTCCCTCTCTGCAAAGAGTTTATGTGTACTCCTCTTTCTCACAACCTTTGTTTTTTGCTGTTTTTATCATACGAGGGGACGCGGGGTTTGTCAACTGTTTTTTTAGATCTCTTCCTCCACCATACTCTTGTTCCTCGTAAACAGATCATAGATACAAGGCACCACGATCAGTGTCAGCAGTGTTCCATATAACATACCTCCCTCAGTCACGATCGCCATCGGCTGCATCATCTCTGAACCGCTTCCAAGTCCCATCGCCATCGTGGACATTGCAAGGATCGTGGTCAGTGCCGTCATTAAGATCGGGCGCAGTCTCGTTCTTCCGGCTGTGACAATCGCCTCCTTTTTATCCATGCCCTCTCTTCTCAGCTGATTGATATAATCGACTAACACGATTCCGTTATTGACGATGACACCCGCTAACATGACAAATCCGATCATGGATACCACGCCGACTTCATTGTCTGTCACAAACAGAGCAAAGAAACCTCCCGTAAATGCAAGCGGAATCGTGAACATAATAATAAAAGGCGACAAAAATGACTGGAACTGTGCAACCATGATAAGATAAATAAATACCACCGCTAAGATCAGCATCAGATACAATTGGTTCATCGCATCCCGGATCGTCTCATCCTCCCCGGTCATGGAGATCTCATATCCATCCGGCAGCTTGATCTTATCTAATTCTTTCTGGATCTGGTTACTTACCAGCGTCACATTGTGATCTTCATCCACACCGGCTGTCACGCTGATATAGCGCGTCTGCGAGCTTCTGTTTATCACATTTAAGGACTCACCTTCCTCAAACTCTGCGATATCTTTCAGGGGAATATCTGTTGTCTCTCCGCTGATACGGTCTGTATAAGGAAATGTCAGCTTACGGATATCCCCTGGCGTGACATCCGCCTGTTCCCCACTCTGCACATATACTTTATAGTCTTTTAAATCCGTCGAGATCGTTGTGGATGACGTATTCGATGCAAGCTGTTTATAGACAAGCTGATACACCTGCGCTGTTGTCATGCCATATTTTGCAGCTTTTTCTTTGTCCACTTTTACCGTGAAAGACGGTGTCGTATCTCCAAGACCATCGTCCACATCTACAGTGCCCTCCGTCTTTTCCACGACTTCTGCGATCTGCCCTGCGAGTTTCTGCAGCTTATCTAAATCTTTTCCGCTGACCCGCACGGAAATACCGCTTCCGAAAAAGGAACTCATATCCGACGCAGAGCTGTCCGTATTCACGTCGCAGTCAAGATCCGCTGTAAGCGCCTGTATCGAGGCAGTGATCTCACTGCCAGTCGCCCCGGAATCATCGATGAGCACGTACATGGTCACACTGTCCGTACTGCCCATCGACATGATTCCACCGCCGCCTGCCATGGCTCCGATCGAATCCACACCGGAGATGCCAGAGATCTTATCCACAACCTCATCCGCGCGCTCCGTCAGTTCCTCAAATGTCAGCTTTTCATCCTCTTTCGCTGAAACCGTGACCGTGAGCTGCTCTGTCTCCATATTCATGTCCATAAAGGTAAATCCTTTGGAAACGGAAAGCGTCACACTTGCCACCAGAAAAACTACCACACAGATCAGTACGATCGGTTTAAACCGCAGTGCCACACGCAGAACTTTTTCATATCCATCTAAAATGCGGTCAAACCACGGATGTTTGATTTCTCTGGTATTCTTCAGCGCACCGGATGCCATCATCGGTACAAACGTCAGCGCCACAATCAGACTTGCAGCTAACGTATAGGCGATCGTGAGTGCAATATCCACAAACAGCTGCCTTGTGATACCCTCCGTAAAAATAATCGGTGCAAACACGCAGACCGTCGTGAGTGTGGATGCAAAGATCGCACCTGCCACCTGTCCTGCTCCCTCGACTGCTGCCTTCCGGATCGAAAATCCCTGATTCCTGAGACGGTAAATATTTTCGATCACGACGATCGAGTTATCCACGAGCATGCCGACACCGAGCGCCAAACCGGACAGTGAAATGATATTTAACGATATTCCGGTAAAATACATCAAAACGATCGCAAAAACCACACTGAGCGGGATAGAACACGCGATCACCAGTGTCGGTTTGATATCCTTTAAAAATAAGATCAAAATGAGCACGGCAAGGATCGCACCCAAGATCATATTTTCCATGACAGACTGCACAATGGTATCAATATAGACGCCCTGATTCATCAATATCGTCATGTGAAGTTTGTCATTTTCTTTTTCCAACGACTCAAATCGTGTCTTGATCCGCTTTGTCACATCTCCGGTGGAGTATCCGGTCTGCTTTTCAATGGAAAGCATGATCGCCGGATTTCCATTTACTTTGGAATAGGAATCCCCTGTATCATCCACCACTTCTGTCTTTGCAACATCTGATAAACGGATCGGCGCGATTCCATCCATTCCGACATCCACCAGCACAAGATTTTCAAGTTCTTCCACGGATGAAACCTCGTCGCCGACACGCACTAAATACTGTTTCTTATTTTCATTGACATAACCTGCCGGCATGGAAAAATTCTGTGCTGTCAGAATTTGGCCTAATGTTTCCACCGACAGGATCTGATTCAGATCCGCAGACTCAAGTGCACTCTGTTTTGACTCTTCTAATTTTTCCTGTCCCTGCTCTAACCGGGCTTCCCCGACCGCAAGCTGTGCAGACGCTTCACTCATCTCTAAGATCCCGTCGATCTCCATCCGGTTTAACGTTACATACGCATCATCTAAGGTAGTTTTTCCATCTGTAACCTGTTCCTGTGCAGTCTGCAGAGCTGCCATTGCTGTTTGGATCTCAACCTGTTTTTGTGACAGCTGCGTAATCACCTGCGGAATATCATCGATCGAACTAAGACTCACATTTAACGCTGCTAACTGATCTGCCCACTGCTGATTTAAGGATGTATTCAGTTCTAACAGTTCTTCCTGTAATAATTCCAGACGTTTTCCTGCTTCCGCAATGCTCTCCTGATTTTCCCCGGTCATCGCAAGGATCTGATTGATCTGTTCCTGATCTCCGGAAATCTTCGCCTCCTCTAAAAGTTCTTCTATACGTCTGCTTCCATCGTCACTGTTCATCTGGGCTTCTTTTTGTGCCTGTTCAATGTCTGCTTTTAATCCCATTCCCTGTTCATAAATACTCTGGAGTTCCGGGATTGCCCGCTTTATCAGCTCATCGGTCGCTTTCAATACTGTATAATTCTGACTCAGATCTGATTCTGCCACAAACGCCTGCGACTTACCATTGATCACTTCATTTTCTGCCTGTCCAAGCTGGTTTGCAAGCTGATCTTTTCCGCTTTCCATCTGCCTGCGTCCACTCTCCACCTGCTCGGCAGCCTGATCGAGCTGTTCCTGCGGTTCAGTAAACTGTTCCTCGATCTTACTCTGGATCTTCTGATTCAGTGCATCGATTTTATCCTGATCTAATGTGACATGAATGTTCTCTTCCACAGTTCCGGTTGTAGAAACAGATGCCACACCGTCGATACTCTCAAGCACCGGCGAAAGTTCATTTTCCACATAATCCGAAATCTCTGACTGCGTCATGCCTTCCACATCGGCAGATGCCACCATTACAGGCATCATATCCGGGTCGATCTGCATGATCATCGGCTTCCCGGCACCATCCGGAAAACTGCCCTCTAACTGGTCTAATTTCTGCTGGATCTCGATAATGACCGAATCCATATTGGCATTCTGCTCATACTCTAAGATCACCATCGAATAATTATCGTAGGAGGCAGAACTCACATTTTTGATGCTCGAAGTCGTCGCCATGGATGCCTCGACAGGTGCTGTCACATCGGATTCCACTTCCTCCGGGCTTGCCCCCATATCCGTCGTAATGACTAAGGCATATGGCAGACTCATATCCGGCAGTAGATCTGTGGTCATTTTGGTTAGGGATACGGCTCCTAACACAATGACTAAGATCACGCCTACGATCACAGTATACGGTTTCTTCACACTTAATTTTGACAACACTCTCTTTTGTCCCTCCACCTGAATACGCAAGACATTTGTAATGAACACCTGGCAGCAAATATTTTGCCACAATATATTTAGTTTACCTGTTTCAAAATGGATTGCAAGACTTTCGTACCAGTTTATATTTTTTTAGATTGCTGATTAAGGCAGAATCCTGTGCACAAAAAAGCCCCTGTCAGCTATACACCTATACCAAACTGACAAGAGGCTTTTCTCTTATACCTGCTGTATTCCTACTCTTCCTCTGATTCCTCATCATCCACGATCGCTGCCGTAGCACCTGATACTGCTGACACTACTGCAACCACAGTCGCTATGATGACTACTACAAGTAAACAAATCAGAAAAATCCATAATCCTGTCTCTGTCATATTCCTCTCCATTTCTATGTGTATTTTACAAAGATCCAGCCTGTCCGTTCTTGTCTGCACCCATGTACCCCAACACATCCGATCCTTTATTTCTACTAATCATAGATAATAGTATAGCACACAACCGGCTTATTTACCAGTGACATTGTCAAAGATTTTCATCAAAAATAAGAGTTAAAAAATGAGACCACCCATATGGCAGTCTCATTTTTATGTAGTACAGCAATCCGTTTATTAACCCTTTACGCTTCCAAGTGCAACACCCTGTACGATGTGTTTGGATAAGATCAGATATACAATGATAACCGGGAAGATGGAAAATGCGATCATCACATATACCTGCCCCATATCAAACTTGAGCCAGTCAGCCGCACGCAGCTGTGCGATTAAGATAGGCAGTGTTTTTTTCTTGTCATCATGTAAGATCAATGCCGGTGTGAAGTAGTTGTTCCAGCTGCTTACGAATGTGAAGATCATCTGCACAGCAATTGCCGGTTTCATCAGTGGCATTACAATTGCATTGAAGGTACGGAATTCACCGGAACCATCGATACGTGCTGCCTCGATCAGTGACAACGGCAGTGTACTCTCCATATACTGTTTCATATAGAAAAATGTAACCGGAGCCGCAATCGTCGGCACGATCAGAGGTATAAAGGAATCCTCTAAGTTCATGTTGGAAACAAGTTTGATAAATCCAAGTGCAGTTACCTGTGTCGGAATCATCATGATCATCAAAATAAACGGATAAATGTATTTTTTCAGTTTGAAATCATATGCATGGATCGCATAAGCTGTCATCGTTGAAAAATATACGCTGAGTACTGCACTGAGCGAAGAAACGATCAGACTGTTGAACATACCGTTCCATACCGGAAGCGTTCCATTTCTCAAATTCTTCCAGTTTTCCCACAGATGGCTGCTCGGAACCAGCGTAAAACCTGACTGTAACTCACCGTTTGATCTGGTTGCATTGATAAACAGTACATAAAACCAGAACAGACACAATATGGAAACAATGATCAGTACGATATATGCGATCAGTCTTCTTGCATGAATTCCTACACCTTTTTTCAGATTACGATTTTCATTCATGATCTTCACCCCTTCCTCTTATCATTGCCGGTTATCTTAAATACTACCAGGCTTAAGATACCTGTAATGATAAACAGAACAACTGACAATGCACCAGCCATACCATAGTTCTTGCTGTAGAGATGTTTATTTAAGAACATGATCAGCGTCATGGTAGAACGCATCGGGTCACCGGTTCCATTGGTTAAGATCTGCGGTACATCGAATAACTGTAAACCACCGATCAGAGATGTAATAACCACATATACAAGAATCGGACGTAACAATGGCAATGTGATCTGCCAGAATACCTGGGAAGAAGTTGCACCATCAACTTCCGCTGCCTCAAACAAAGAGGTATCAATACCCATCATACCTGCCATTAAAAGGATCGTTGTATTACCAAACCACATCAGACAGTTCATTAACGCGATCAGCCCTCTTGCACTGCCCGCATTGGATAAAAATTTGTACGGTGTATCTATAAATCCGATCTGCATCAGCATCGAGTTGATGGGTCCTCCATCGGAGAACAATGTAAAGAATAACATGGAAAATGCAGATGCCATGATCAGGTTTGGCAGATATACGACTGTTTTAAAGAAACGGGTTCCTTTTAATCTGAGACGTACATCAGAGAACCATGCTCCAAGTACCAGTGACAAAATGATCTGTGGTATGAAACACATGATCCATAATAACATGGTGTTTTTGGTATAAATCCAGATATCTCCATCGGAGAAAAGCTTTTTATAGTTTGCAAGTCCGACGAAATTCGGTCCGACCTGCGTCAGTCCTGACATATAGTTTTCAAAGAAACTGTTGTAAATAGTGCTGATCAACGGAATCAGCTGAAAAATAACATATACTACAATAAAAGGAATCAAAAAGATATATCCCCATTTATTGTATCTTACTACCTTTCCACTGCTTTTTTTCATAACAACCTGACCTCCTTTTCCAGAGTGCATAATTTTCGCCCACAGAGCTCACAGCATCCCTCACCTTTACCCTGTGTAAGTCTGCTGTCAGCTCTGCGCTTACAGTTTTTACACAAATTTGGATATAAAATGAGCCGCGCCCGCCTCCCTTACGGTCCGGCAGGCGCGGCATCAAATCATTTTTTATACCATTCGTCTGCTTAGTATGTTAACTCCGGATATTTCTCTACAACTGCTTTGTAGAACAGATCTAATGCCTCTTCTTTTGTAGCAGTTCCCTCGAAGTAGTTCTTCATTGCGTTCTGGAACTCTTCGTTACATCCCTGATCGTATGCAG
>ERZ838839.1398-NODE-1398-length-23311-cov-15.457645_pt1 | contig 23311 bp, 24 predicted proteins | sample MGYA00519909_ERZ838839 | MGnify/ENA primary metagenome ERZ838839 (study PRJEB31850, sample SAMEA3708843) | human gut metagenome | biome: human gut; feature: human-associated habitat; material: faeces | place: China | collected 2014 ... | reverse complement strand
AAGAAGAGTTTGTTGTTTTATGAATCTACAATGTGTACTTTATCGGATGCTTACAGAAAAATTAGACACTCAGGATAAAATAAAACCAGAGCATTCTCTGGTCTTATTTTGGAATCTGTACGCGCTTAATATATGGATTTAGAGCAATAGCTGAAATTTTTAACCATTACTATTCCTCTTTATTTATACTATAAAGGTAGGTAATTTACATATCATAAAATAATAAAAACTGGACAAAATGAAAAATTAGTGTTGATACTTATATAAACCTCAATATTTCTCCTGATTCTCATTGGTAGATATATTTCTATTAATACAAGAGCCTTTATACCCCAATTTTATACCCCCTCACACCAAGCAAAGGAAAAATGAAAATTGGCAGACACCTACCCACCCCCAGATTCATCATAAATTTTACTATTCACCTCACATCATTGATAGACTTTATAGGATGATACACAAATACATAGATAATATAAATAGCCTAATCGTATCACACCTATAAACGTACCAAGAGTATTTGTAATCGTACCAAGAGGGAATCGAAGCAATTCATTGCTCCATGGCGATTCATTGCTCTGGAGTTAATTCAATCAATAATCATTTAAACAATTTATCATTATGAGAAATTTAGTTATTATGCCAGCTATGGCACAGAATCGTGAGAGAATGAATTTGGGTGAATATGCAGAAGAAGCTACCATTATCATGGACGAGCCAGTAAAGCCAGCCAATCATTTTATCGAAGCCAACACATAGGAAGTAACATTGAATCATTTGAAGAATGATTGCATTACTCCAGTGTTCTCTAAAGACAATGAGCTTACAATTAATCATGCTCAGTTTGTGGAAACAATACAGGATGCAGCACAATCTTTCTTTAGTGGTGAAAAGGTGGAACAAGCCACAATCAGGACAAGCCACATCATTAAGGGAAGAATCCCAGAAGCTATCCACAAACCAGCCAATCAACTTTTGGAATCTGACAAGACTATCTATTATGAAAGAGCAGCTTTCAGCATTGATATTCCTACCATATATGAAACTGTGGGAGGAAACAAGCTGAATCTTTCCATCGTAGGAGTAAGAGCTTACAACCAGATGAATCTATATTCAAAGAAAGTTCCTGAACTTTTCCGCTTGGCTATAGGCTTTAAGAATCAAGTCTGCTGTAACATGTGCATCTTTACTGACGGTTACAAGGATGATTTGAAAGTAAGTAACACTACAGAGCTATATCGTGCAGCACTGGAACTTTTCAATAACTACAACCCAGCCAAACATCTTTATCTGATGCAACAGTTAGGTAATACCTTCATGAGTGAACACCAGTTCTGTCAGATAATAGGCAAGATGAGACTTTATCAATGTTTGCCAACAGGATACCAGAAAGCACTACCCAGAATGTTGCTTACTGATACACAGATAAACAGTGTTGCTAAAGCATATATCAATGATGATAATTTTGGCAGTTTTGGAAGTGAGCTTAATATGTGGAAATTCTACAACCTACTGACAGGAGCTAACAAGTCAAGCTATATTGATTCATTCTTAGACCGTTCACTTAATGCTACTGAAATGGCTTTAGGAATCAATTCAGCTTTACATGGTGATGAGAAATATAAATGGTTCATTGATTAAATGAGCTTTATTGATTGAGAGAAAAGGGCAGCTATTAAGTTAGTTGTCCTTTTTCATTTCTACCAACATCCAAAATTTATAATCATGGATAAACAGATAGATAAACTTATAGACCATATCAGAGATTTAGAAAACCGTTTAGGTGAAGTGGATAACAACCTTAGATATATAAAGGTAGTACAGGCATTGAAACATTCCTTAGATAAATTGGATGATATGCTTAGAAATAACCAAGAATTGCAGCGTGAATATCAAGCAATCTATCATAGATATTTCTATACAGGTTGCGGATTCTCTTTTTATGATAGAATCTGTAATTCTATACTGGATTATAAATATGGAAACAAACCTTTTTAAAATTGACATTATGAATATAGATTATAAAGTAGGAGAAGTTAAGCTATCCTACAAACCGAAATTCAAGAATCAATATAAAGTAACCTGTTCAGAGGATGCTTATAAATATATGCTTTCTACATATAAGAATGGTACTATATGCTATAAGGAATATTTCAAAGTCCTGTTTTTGAATCAAGGCAACCAAGTTTTAGGATATACTCTTATTTCAGAGGGAGGACTAACAGAAACAACAGCAGATGTTAGACTTATATTCCAAGCTGCATTACTTACTAATTCTGTAGCTTTAATTCTGGCACATAATCATCCAAGTGGAAATTTAAAGCCAAGTCCAGAAGATATAAGACTTACTAAACAGGTAAGGGAAGCATCAAATTTTATGAGGATAAAAATCTTAGACCATATCATCCTTTCAGATACAGAATACTACAGTTTTGCAGATGAAGGAATGCTGTAACATAAACAAGGGCACTCAATATTTTAGTTGGGTGTCCTTACTTTATAATATTCACTTCTACTATTAGTGAATGTTTACTTATAAATCAGCGAGTTAGTAAATCCAACTCAAAATTAATATTCACTTTTATTCATTTACCTATAAAACAAAACATTATGTCACTTAAATATTCAAGCACAACAGCAGACTATCTTGTTTGGTCAGATGCAATGAACCTTATCAGAAAACTGGCAAAAGACGAAAATTACAAAATCTCACTTCTTATAGCTTTAGGTTGTTTTACAGGATTGAGAATCTCAGATATTCTGGCTTTAAGATGGAAGCAGATATTAGATGCAAACGAATTTACTGTAATTGAGAAAAAGACTGGTAAAATAAGAACCATAAGGCTGAATCCCCAGCTACAGGAACATATCAGAGAATGTTACGAACATATAAAGCCAGTTGGAATAAATGCACCTATCTTAATAAGTCAGAAAGGTACAGTCTTTTCAGTCCAGAGAATAAATATCATTCTTAAAGAGATTAAGAAGAAGTACAGGCTAAAGATTAAGAACTTTTCCTGCCATTCACTTAGAAAGACTTTTGGTAGACAGGTTTATAATATGAATAGTGAAAATTCAGAGCTGGCATTAGTAAAGTTGATGGAACTTTTCAATCATAGTTCTGTAGCCATTACTAAAAGATACTTGGGGTTAAGGCAGGAAGAAATCTTACAGACTTATGACTGTTTGAGCTTCTGATGATTGGGACAGGATTATTAAGATTCATCTTTATAGTGGTCTGAATGGTTCTGTCCCAAATCAATGAAATATTGAGCTTAGATACATCTAAAGCCCAATCTTGACAGTTTGGCATTTCAGCCTTATAGAAGTAATGCAATTCCATTAGTTTACAGAGTTTAGAACTATCTCAACTCTTATTAATCATGTTACAGGTAGCACTTCTTGAATATCCAACAATATGCTGACCTAAAGACAGTAATTTAAGGTGGGTAAGAATATTCAGAATTTAGTCCTTATATGAGAAGAAGTGAATTTGATACCCACATGGATTTAGAAAGTTCAGATGCAATTCTGCTTAAATACTCCATTAATTCTCTGTTTAGTAACACAATAATTACTATTAATCCACACTTCATGCTTATTAATTTAAAACCTTTTGTTACCTTTGCACCAATTCCAATGAACTAATGAGATAGGGAGTTGGAAGGACATATTTAACGAAAGGTGTTATTGAAATTATCTTCTATTCTCAAATTCTCGCAAAATTTGAAACGCTGTGAAGATGATAGCAATAGCACCCCACCATTGATATATACCTACCTTATGTTTGTAAGGCTTAGATATTGTCAAATTGGTGTGGGTCGCTATTGTTTTATCCACAGCAAAGGCAATGCGAGAAGCCAGAGAATAGGGTAAAGCAAATAGTGTTCCCACACCTTTTTATTTTAACAGCTTATCCGTTGGGAATAGGTGGGCATAGTTGATTTTTAAATGAAATTCAAATTATTTAAACTAAACTATGTGCTTTTTATAGCAAGTAGTTTATTCTTTAGTAGCTGCGTTACGCTATTTGGGAAAAAACAAACTATTAAAGTAGATTCTAACCCTACTGGCGCAAAAGTTTACGCAGGAAGTAAATTTATAGGAATCACCCCTTGTTATCATACAAGTAAGAAAGCCAAATCTACTTTAACATTTGAAAAAGATGGTTACCAATCTAAAACAATAGAAACATCTACTCAGATGAGAGGAGCTATATGGTGGAATTGGCTATTTACTGGACCAATAGGCTTATTGGTAGATGCACCCTATTGGAATAAATATAATTCAACTTATTATCAAACAAATTTAAGCAAATTACCACAGCCAAAAGTTTATACACCTATTAAAACGCCTTTTATTGCAACAGAATCTTATGCTTCTCCATACATTTTAAATCAGATTCCATTAAGTCATTCCAATTTAGAGCTAAGACCTAAAATAATCTATAAAAAATATAAATCAGCAGTCTTTATGATTTATACAAAAGATGGTGAAGGCATAGCGCAAGGGTCTGGCTTCTTTATAACAAGTAGCGGAATAGCTGTTAGTAATTATCATGTTTTCAAGGGAAGTTTGAAAGGGGAAGAAATAATTAAATTATCAACAGGAAAAACCTATAAAATTAAAGAAGTTCTGGCCTATAGTGAACGATATGATTACATTCTTTTTAAAGTAAATGGAGACTATTTTAACTATATACCCGTCACAAAAAGGGGATATGAAATCGGTGATGAAGTTTATGCAATAGGCAGTCCTAAAGGTTTAGAAAACACTTTATCTAATGGACTCATTTCCCAAGAATATAAAGATTACTACATTCAAATAAGCGTTCCTATTGACCATGGAAGTAGTGGCGGTGCTTTAATAAACAGCTATGGTGAAGTTATTGGAATTACTTCTGGCGGTAGAGACGATTCTGGAGCTAATTTAAATTTTGCAAGAGATATTAGAGCTATTTTCACAACTAAATATTAATATCATGAGATGTCTGACATTTATTTTATTACTCTCATTATCATCATGTGTAAGTAAAGAAGATTACAATAATCTTGAACTTGAAAAAGAGCAATTAGAGAACAAAATATTAGAATTAGAATCTGATATATCAATAAAGAATAACAGAATTAGAGGGTTGGAAATATCATTAAATGAAGCTATAAGCAATTCCAATAGCTACTATAATTCCGCTACGATGAATTCAAACAAGGGGAAAGAAATATTAGAGCAAGTTAGTAGCTTTCTCTTTCAAATGGAAAGGACACTATCCGATTATAACAATAATAGCGATATTAATATGGCTTATAAAGCATGTAAATATTGGAAATCAGAAATAGATAGTTATTTATTTCACGAATATTAATATGAAAAGCAGTCTAATTACTTTAAATATATTTTTTGTGGGTTAATTGCTTGCCAAATGAAATCTGAGACCAAGCAAACTACTACCATAGACAGCACTTTACAAGTTAAAGCTACCTCTATCTTAGAGAACAAGCTATCAGAACTCAATGCCTTGTCTGGGAAAGCTATTATCATGGAAGTTCAGACAGGGCATATAAAAGCTATGGTTGGACTTGAAAAGAAAGACAGTGCGGACTACCCATCTTGTGAGAACTTCTCCCAAGCATACGAATCAGCACTGATACAACCTATATCCATATTGGCTGCATTGGAAACAGGAAAGGTGAAACTATCTGATACAGTAGATGTAGACAATGGAATCTATTCTGTACAAGATAGAGAATTAAAAGACCATAATTGGCATAGAGGTGGATATGGTGAAATCTCTATCAAGCAAGGTTTGGCTTCAAGTTCAAACATTGCTGTTTATAAAACAATGAAGAAAGCATTTGGAAATGATGCACAAGCATACTTCAAGCTGTTGAATAATATGAGTTATGGTAAACCAGACAGCATCGCAGGAATAGCTAATCTGAAACCTGCATACTTTGTTACTCCTAAAGATAGTGGTTGGAGCGATACGGCTTTTGCATGGTTCTGCATTGGATATAATCAAACTATTACCCCTATACAAATGCTAACCTTTTATAATGCTATTGCTAATAGTGGAAAGATGGTACAGCCTCAACTTTACAAAGACAGTACAACAGTAATCAATCCACAGATAGCAAGTCAAGCCAACATTGACAGTCTGAAACAGGCATTGGAATATGTGGTAACTGATGGCTTAGCGCAACCTGCCAAGTCTGATAAGGTACAGATTGCAGGTGAGACAGGAACAGTACAGCTTGAAGATGGAAGCTATATTGTAGAGTTCTGTGGTTACTTCCCTACCAATACTCCCCAATATTCTATCATTGTTTCCATTCATAAAGATGGACTACCTGCAAGTGGTGGATTAATGGCTGGTGATGTGTTTAGACAAATTGTTGATTACATGAACGAATAACAATTTAAAGTGAGTAGTATTTGAGGAAACTCTTATGCTGTTTTCTTTTATCAGCTACTACATTTTAAGGAAATATCCAGATTATAAGCCCCAAGAAATAAAATGTCGTACCAATCATGGAAGTTAAAAAAGGAATAACTATCTTTGTTTTGAACTCATAAACATAAGATTTATGGAATATATAAATGAATTTCACAAAGAATGGATAGAACGCACTCGCCAATCAATAGCATCTTGGAGCAAGCAGCCTATATCGCTAGAAGAGAAAAGGAAACAGCAGGAACGCTTGAACCAACAGAGAGCTATAAGAGAGGGCAAACAAAAGAGCTGATTGACTTCGCCAATTCCAACAATTTATGGATTTCTCTTTCTGAACTAAATGTTGAATTTCTTAGTAAAGGTGGAGAAAACGAAGTCTATACAGGAAATAAAGATAATATCGTTATTAAACTGAATAATTTTGAATACGCAGGTGATGATTTGGAGAATTTCTTCATCCGCATAAATGCACACAACAAGTTATTTGGTAACGTACCTTATCAGATGATAGGTTTCGCCTATAATAGCCAACAAGAATTCTGTGCAGTTCTTATACAACCTTACATTTTGGCTGAACGAGAAGCTACAGAAGATGAAATAGCTACCTATATGAAAGCATTAGGCTTTGAAATGGACTATTACGACGAATATCATAATTCAGAATATGAAGTGTTTGATGTAGTTCCTAACAATGTACTTTATGGCATTGACGGTGATTTATACTTTATCGACACTCAAATCAGAACACGGTCTTAATCCAAATATGGATTTCTCTTACAAACGAAATTGCATTGGGAATTTGACCATAATGCAGCCCATTTTTATAATTAGTTCTTTTATTTATTTACACGGAGTTTATCTATTGCCACTATAGATTTGATTTATAGTCAATTAAGCTGGTTGCAGGGATGCTCGGTCGCTGCTTCTTACGGTATGACAGATACTATGGGTCGTATGCACTCAGATGCGCAATTTGCGGGCTCGTCATCAGTTCCTGCTCACGTAGAAATGATGGGATTCCTGGGTATCGGTAACAACCCGATGGTAGGTTGTACAGTAGCTTGTGCAGTTGACGTTGCTACTGCTTTGAATAAGTAATCTATACTTAATCAAGATAATAAATCCCTGTAACTCCATGAGTTATGGGGATTTTTATTTTTTATCCATGCTGAAAAGCCATTCATCCACAAAAAAAGAGGCCGAACTCAATGCGTTTCGACCTCTTCATCTATTCTGCCAAATTAAAATTCTTACTCCGCAGTCTTTTCAACAGGTTTTTCAATGCCCTCACTGGTAGCACGTTCTTCCATACGCTCGATTCTTAAATCGAGATCCGGATGCGTGGAGAACAACTGGTTCAATTTGCTAGAAGACGAACCACCACTCTGCTCCTGCAGGGATTTCAATTTCTGAAATGAAAGCGCCATGGCCCAAGGATTCTTCCCTGCCTTTTTCAGAAACTCATATCCGTAATCATCTGCTGCACATTCCTGCTTCTGAGAATACCGGGCATTCACCAGCGCCTCTGTCAAGTCGCCCAACTGTGAATCGGTCAACGTAGCTGCCTTTCCACCCTGAGAAGAAATACCGTCTTTCAATGCCGAAGTAAGCAATGCCGTACGGAAACCTTTTTTAGAATCCCGATGAGCCACATGACCGATTTCATGTCCTATCACGCCCAATAGTTCTTCATCGCTCATAATGTCCATCAAAGAAGAGAAGACACGTACGCTACCATCAGCACAGGCAAACGCATTGACATCGGTCACATAATACACCTTAAAGTTCAAAGGGATACCGTCTGCGTCTCCTAATCCTTCGGTCAACTTCTTCAGGCGAATAGTATATTCATTGTCATCCGCGCAAACCTGATTGTTGGCATCCATCCAAGTGATATACTCTTTTACGTATTCACTCATCTGCTCATCGGTCAACGTCACAGCTTGTGTGGCTTTCACAGCCCCGCTAATCGCTTTCTTCAAATTAAACTGCGCCATGGCCGGTACGGACGATACTGCACACATCAGGCACACAATTGCTTTCAAAAACACTCTGTTCTTCATAAAACTTTCATTTAGATTGGTTAGTCATCATTTATGTTGTTTTTAATAGTTTTCGGAAAAAACACCCACCATAAAAACACAATGCTCCTATTACGACAAGACCTCCCCCAAACACTCCTTCCGAAACAGGCAGATGAACCTCTCTTGGACGTTCAGGATGATACCATACTGAAATCTCATCTCCCTTCCTTGTAAAAGGCCAGTGACTGGTTCTGGTTACAGATAAGTCCCCGTATTTTTCTGTGGAATAAATGACAGTCATCTCAGTATCGTATCTGAGTTTACGATGGCGGTAATTCTTCTTGGTTTCGACTCTCTGTACAATTCCCACTGTATGATGGCAATTCCGGGCGGCCCTGCATAAGGGATACAATTCGGCGACTCCCGCAGAAAGTAAAATGAAGCCCACCACAAGCATCACCCAGGGAATTATTCGGATACGTGTATTCATAAGATAAGTTTAGTTTATACAAAGATATAGAATTACACGTATATCCCTATTCCCAAAAGGAAAAAATGAAAACAGAAAATTACCACAAATTCATTTACGGTAATATTGTGCCAATGAAAAAGCGCGTCGGAGTGCTATGCGAGTGCAAACGAACGCACATACAGAACCAATAAAAAACAGCATTCCGGTAGAGAGCATAATATTGCTCAGCCCTACAAGCGGAGAAACTACACCACCAAAAGCAAATCCCAATGCTCCCAGCAAAGCCGATGCCATACCCGCATTTGCCCGTTCACTATCCATCGCCAAGGTATTGGAGGCGGTAAAGGTGAGTCCTAACATGGAAAGTAACGCCAAAAGCAGCACTTCATAAATCCAGAAACTGCAACCGGCACACAATGCCACACACAGAAGGAAAGAAGCGATTACCATTCCGACACTTCCCCTATATAAAGCTTGTTCCGGATGGGCAAACCTGACAGCCGAAGTCGCAGAAATAACAATGGCTATGGCATTGGCTCCAAAGCAGATGCTGAACATCAAAGGTGAAAAACCATAATGCTCCTGCATAATAAAAGGAGAGGAAGCGATATTGGCGAACAGCACTCCCTGAGCAAAACCAAACTGAAGAATATAGCATACATACCGACGGTTGTGAATGACGGTAAGAAAACTCTTATACACATCTGCCCAACGTGCATTCTGGCAACGTATAGCCGGCAGGGACTCCGCAAAATGCAGACTTCCGAGCAACAATACTATGCCTAATCCAAACAATACCCAGAAAATGCCGTGCCAGCCTACACTTTCGGCCATTCCTCCTCCAGCCACAGGAGCCGCCACCGGAGCCACTCCATTGATAGCGCCAATAATAGCCAGCATCTTTGCCAGTTCCCTGCCGGAATACTTATCGGCTGCGATGGAACGTGAAATCACAATTCCTCCGGCACCGGCTATTCCCTGCACCACTCTCCAACCCACAAACTGCATAATGGTCCGTGAGTAGAGACATCCCAATGTAGCCAAAAGAAACAGACACATGGCCACAATCAAAGGAAGCCGGCGACCATACTTGTCACTCAGCGGACCAAAGAACAATTGCCCGACAGCCAATCCTATCATGCTGGCCGTCAATCCTAACTGCACCTGTGAGGAAGTGGTATGGAAATAGTCAGTCATGGCAGGCAGGGTAGGCAGATACATATCGGTCACAAACGGGCCAAATGCGGTCAATATACCTAAGAATACGAGAATAAATAATTGAGAATTGCTTCTTGTCATAATGTCCTTTTTTTAAAACGCTGCAAAATTAGACATTATGAAGAAGTTTTCACCTTCCTTTTACCGCACAAAACTTTTCAAAATCGGAACTAGCTCCTCTTTTTATCGAAGAAAAACCGTATTTTTGTTTCATAAAATTATCTTCACATGGATATTTCCTTATTATCATCTCTCACCGCCATCCATTATGATGAAGGCAATCTGGCTTTTCTGAAAGCCTCCCTGCTCCATTTCGACTGTGGCATTCAATTACAATGCACCAACGGAGAAGGTATTCTCTCCACCGGTGCACAGCAATTTCACCTACACAAAATGTCAGAACTTATTTTCTGGGAAGGAAGTATCATGCAACTTATAGAGGCATCCGATGATTTTCACGTCCGCTTTCTGCTTTATCCCAAGAAGCTCTTTCTACAGGCAGCCATTTCACTCGACACCACGTATTTCAACTACATGAGAGAGTTTCCACAATACAACCACGAAGAAGAGAGCTGGAAAAACATCAGCCTATGGATGAACATGGGACAGCTGCTTTTTACCCAGCCTCCTTCTGCATTCAGCGAACGGCTGGAACTGAATTTCCTGCAAGGTATGCTGATGTGGATTTTCAGTTCCATCCCCGACACGTACGTATCCGTGGCCGAATCGTACACCCGGAAGCAACTCTTGTTTCACAAGTTCATGCATCTGATTCACGAACATGCCGCACAAATGCATCAGGTATCGTTCTACGCCGGAAAGCTCTGCATCTCTCCGCGTTACCTGCACGAAATTACGGAAACCTACTCCAACGGAAAGACTCCGAAAGCGCTTATCGACGAACAGCTGACTGCCGAACTGAAAGTCCTGCTCAACAATCCGGCTTTATCCATTGCAGAAATAGCTTCCCTCTGCCAGTTTCCGGATTCTTCTTACCTGAGCCGTTTTTTCAAGAAAAATACCGGCATCTCTCCCAAAGAGTACCGCACGCAAAAACAGCCTTGAGTTATATCATCCCGCTGGTCATTTCATCACGGACTGCCGCCATCATACCTTCCACTTGCGCCAGGGCAAACATACGTCCGTAGAAAGAGTAACCGGGATTGTATCCTTCTTTTTCATCGCCCAGCATCGTACGTCCATGGTCTACTCGCATGGGCAGTCCGGGATTTTCCTTCTCAAAAATACGGATTAGCTCCAGCAAATGACCTCTTCCAGCCAAATGTGATGTCTCTCTGAAATCTCCTTCGGGCAATATTTCCGTACTGCGAAGATGGACAAAGTGGGTTCTCCGGGCAAAACGGCGGGCCAGTTCACGGGTATCATTCTGGCTTCCGGAGCTCAAGGAACCGGCGCAGAAAGTCAATCCGTTATGCGGATTGTCCACGGCATTCAACAGCCAGTCGATATCTTCTTCACTGGTAACAATACGCGGAAGGCCGAGCACCTGAAAAGGAGGATCGTCCGGATGAATGCACAGATTGACTCCATACTCATCGCACACCGGTATCACTGCTTTCAGGAATTCACACAGATTTTCTCTCAGCTTCTGGCGGTCTATTCCTTTATATAATGCAAGCAGTTCGCGGAACTTACGGACGGGGTATTGTTCTCCCTCCTGAATGTTACCGTCGATAAACCCTTGCGTTTTTACAATAATCGTATCTATCAGTTCGGCCTTTTCCTCAGGAGTAATACGGCGGTCCAGTTCTTCCACCTTCTGCAATTCTTCCGGTGAATAATCACGTTCCGCTCCTTCACGCTGCAAAATCTTCAAGTCGAAATAGGCAAAACGTATCCGGTTAAAATAAAGCGAAGAACTTCCGTCGGGCAAGGCATAATGCAAATCTGTACGTATCCAGTCGATGACCGGCATGAAGTTGTAGCACACCGTCTTCACTCCGCATTTCCCTAAATTAGCCAGACTGATTTTATAATTCTCTATCAAGGCATCACGCTCAGGGCCGCCGTACTTGATAGCCTCGCACACCGGAAGGCTTTCTACAACCGACCATCTCATGCCGTACGATTCAATATAGTTTTTCAGGTCATTAATTGCCTCTGTGCTCCAAACCTCCCCGTTGGGTACCTCGTGAAGCGCCGTCACAATGCCTTCCACTCCAATCTGCCGAAGCATGGAAAGCGTGATGCGGTCTTTCTTACCAAACCATCTCCAAGTCTTTTCCATCGTTACCGTTCCCTTAAATTATACTCCACTGAATGAACTGAATCCTCCGTCGATGGGCAAAGTAACTCCCGTAATGAAGCTGGCCGCCTCACTGCACAAGAACTGTACGGCTCCATTCAGTTCCGAGATGTCACCAAAACGCCTCATCGGAGTCTTGGCTATGACTTTCCGGCTACGTTCCGTCAGCGAACCGTCAGGATTTATCAGCACGCCACGATTCTGGTTGCCGATAAAGAAACCGGGGGCAATGGCATTCACGCGAATCTTCTCACTGAACTTCAAGGCCATTTCCTGAGCCATCCAGCGAGTGAAATTTTCTACTGCACTCTTGGCCATGGAATAGCCCGGTACACGGGTAATGGCTTCATAAGATGCCATGGAAGACACATTGATAATGCTACCGCTTTTCTGTGCGGCCATAACTTCCCCAAACACCAGGCAAGGATATACCGTGCCGTTCAGGTTCAGGTCTACCACCTTGTTCAAGTCTTCCACCTTCATTTCGAACACGTGCTGCGTTTCGGTCAGCGTACCTCCCGGGATATTTCCTCCCGCTGCATTGACCAGAATGTCTACCCTTCCCCACTGGGCCAGCACTTTTTCTTTCACTTCCCGCAAACTGTCCATGTCGAGCACGTTGCAGGTAAAACCGCAAACTTCTCCCCCGGTCGCTTGCAGTCTTTCCAACGCTTTTTCCACCCGGTCAGAATGTGCTCCAATCACTGCGACTTTGGTTCCGGCCTTCAACAGGCCTTCAGATATGTTACTTCCCAATACCCCGGAACCGCCTGTAACTACAGCCACTTTTCCGGATACATCAAACAAACTGTTCATATTATGTCCATTTTTATCTGCCCCAAAGTTAGAGGAGAAATAAACATGAATATTTGCCAATTTTTGCAGGTTATTTGCGTAACTTTGCAGCATCTTACTTTTTCCTTTTCCTGACATGAGAAAGATACTCAATGAACAACTGGATATTACGGATGCCCACCCGCTGAAGGCCCGGTTCTACGATTACAAGAACTTCACTTATCCCTGGCATTTCCATAGCGAGTTTGAAGTGATTTACATCGAAAAGGGATATGGCCTGGGAATGGCAGGCGACGGTATGACCGATTTCTCCGACCAGCAACTATTTCTTTTAGGTTCCAACCTTCCTCATTACCTGGAAAACGCACCGGAATACGACTTAAAGGAAGAATTAAGAGTGAACGGGGTTATCATCCAATTCGAAAAGGATTTCATGCAATATGCTTTCTCGCACTACAGCCAGTTTCAAGGTATCAACCGCCTGCTGGAAGAGGCACAAAGGGGACTGCTGTTTTCACTATCCAATTGCACGGATGATATTCCGCAGATAATAAAGCGCATCCCGCAAAAAGAAGGGGTGGGACAAATAGTGGAGTTACTGCAACTGCTGGATGCACTGACGCATCTCACTCCCCAAAAAGTCATCTCCTCTCCTGCCTACGATCCGGTTCCAGCGCGGTTTAACGGACGAAAGATTGAAAAGGTCATGGCCTTCCTCAACAAGCATTACACCCAGCCAATCTGCCTGGAGGATGTAGCCTCATACGCTGCCATGAACCCAACTGCCTTCTGCCGTTTTTTCAAGGAAAACACCGGAAAAACATTCAGACAACATATCACAGACATGCGAATTGGCTATGCCTGCAAACTATTATTAAACGGGAAATGGAATATTTCGGAAATCAGTCTGGAATGCGGCTTTGAATCAGTCGCACACTTTAACCGGTGCTTTAAAAAGCATACGGGGATGACACCGACTTCTTATCGGAAGAAAATTCAATAATATGCATATTATCAGCATATTACAATTTTCACTAAATAGAGTAATGATTACCACCTCAAAACGCAAGTACGTTTCCTCTCAAACGCAAGTACGTTTTAGTCAAAACACAAGTACATTTTAGATTAAACGCAAGTGCGTTTGAAGTGAAACGTACTTGTGTTTTAAACAAGACATAAAGCCATTCTTGAAAATGTACATTTATATCATCTTATAAACACGAAAAAAGCGACTATCTTTTTCAAGATAATCGCTTTTTTCTGAGTGATCCGCCTGGGGCTCGAACCCAGGACCCCAACATTAAAAGTGTTGTGCTCTACCTGCTGAGCTAGCGAATCAATCCTTTGCCGCATCGGTCATTTCCCGATTGCGAGTGCAAAGGTAGTAACTTATTTTAAACCTGCAAAACATTTGGGAACTTTTTTCTCAAATCCCTGTTTTTTCTCTAAAAAAGGGTGATTTCAGGCATTTTTACGCTCCAGTTCCTGCAAGTTTTCCATTTTTTTCGTCTCCAGGAATTCATAAATGCCACACAAATGTTCTTTCACACGCTGGTTTCCGAATTCATATACTTTCGTCACAAGCCCATCCAGGAAGTCACGGTCGTGAGATACGACAATCAGTGTGCCGTCGAAATCTACCAATGCCTGCTTCAGAATATCTTTTGTTTTCATATCCAGGTGATTGGTCGGCTCGTCCAAAATCAACAGGTTGACCGGCTCCAGCAAAAGCTTTATCATCGCCAGACGGGTACGTTCTCCTCCTGACAACACTTTTACCTTTTTCATGGAAGCCTCCGGACTACCAAACATGAATGCTCCCAGCAGGTCTCTGATTTTATTACGGATTTCACCTTTGGCTACATCGTCAATGGTCTGGAACACCGTCAGATTTTCATCCAGCAAGGATGCCTGGTTCTGTGCAAAGTATCCGATTTGTACGTTATGTCCCAACGTCAGCGTACCTTCATGGTCTATTTCATTCATGATGCATTTCACCAAAGTAGACTTTCCTTCTCCGTTCTTTCCGACGAATGCCACCTTATCTCCTCTCTCAATGGTCAGATTGGCATTTTTAAAGACAACATGATCGCCGTATGTTTTACCGACTCCTTCCATGATAACCGGATAGTTTCCACTACGCGGAGAAGGAGGAAACTTCAAACGCAAGGCCGAAGTATCTTCTTCGTCCACCTCTATCAGTTCCAGCTTCTCCAGCATTTTTACACGGCTCTGTACCTGAAGCGTCTTGCTGTATGTTCCCTTGAAGCGTTCGATAAAGTCCTTGGTTTCCTGAATCATTTTCTGCTGTTCCTCGTACTGCTTCATCTGTTGCTCACGGCGTTCCTTCCGCAATACAAGATACTGAGAATAGTTCACCTTATAATCATAGATGCGCCCCATCGTGACTTCAATAGTACGTGTGGTAATATTATCGACAAACTTACGGTCGTGACTGATGACTACCACGGCCTTGGCACTGTTAATCAGAAAATCTTCCAGCCACTGGATAGATTCGATGTCCAGGTGGTTGGTAGGCTCATCCAGCAAAAGCACGTCCGGATTCTGCAGCAACAGCTTGGCCAGTTCGATACGCATACGCCATCCTCCGCTGAAATCACTGGTCGGACGGTTAAAGTCTTCACGCAAGAATCCCAATCCCAGCAAAGCCTTCTCCACATCTTCTTCAAAATGCGTCATGTCGATGGCATAGAACTTCTCGCTCATGGCTGCCACTTTCTCGATTAAAGCCATATAAGAATCACTCTCATAATCCGTACGAGTGGCCAGTTCGTTGTTCATCCGCTCTATCTCTTCTTCCATTTCTTTCAAATGGGCAAAAGCCTGAGAGGCTTCTTCAAACACCGTACGGCCATCCTCCGTCATCAGGTGCTGGGGCAGATAGGCAATCACACAGTCCTTCGGTGCTGTCACCTTTCCACGGGTGGGCTGCCGAACGCCTGCCAAAATTTTAAGAAGCGTCGATTTACCGGCTCCATTTTTACCCATCAGGGCGATACGGTCTTTCTCGTTAATCTGAAAGTTCAGGTCACTGAACAAGGTGGTCCCTCCGAATTCTACGGTCAGTCCATCTATACTAATCATATTTGGTACGTTTTAAGATTTTTGATTTTGGAAAATGCAAAATTACAAAATTCTGCCGATTCTTACTCATTCAATGCGCCACAGTGCGGGCAAATGCCTTTCGATCTCATTTTTGCGCCACAAGAACCACAGGCGTATGGATAACCGTGCGATTTTCGGAGCTGGCGAACACACCACAAGGTATATCCGATAAAGCCCACATAAGCCAGGTACACCCATAAATAAGTAAAGAAGATATAAAGAAATATGCAATAGGAAGCCAACCCCAACAGATAGAAGAAGGCTACTTCAAAAGAAGTCTGATGAAACAAATCATCCAGCAAAGCGACTCCTAACAGCAAAATAAAGAACACACTGAGTACAAACAGTCCCAACACAAAAGGCAAATCGAACGGATTCAGGGACGGATCATAATAATACCGCTCCCAAGTTTCCGGCACAAAATGCTGCATGCTGTTATAAAGTGTGGCAGCTGCCACAAGCAACCATGACAATGTAATAGGGAACACACTGTCTATATCGTTCAGCCAGATGAGTTTTATCTGCTTGCGCCGTACGGCACGGTACACAAAGCAAAGGAAGAACACTGCCAATACCAGAAAGAACGGTAAGGTGTGTGAATTGCTGAACAAGTGGATACAGCGTGATATCGGGTCTACAGGGACAATGTGCGTCAAAAGCTGATGTTCCGGAATCCAGCCTATAGTTTCCTGGTCGCGTGCCACCTTCACCCACACTGAATCATCCTGCATTTCCGTGCGCAGCGATATTTCTGCTACCACCAGTTCATCTCCTTCCCTTACCGGAATAGAGTCGAGCAACGGAAGCAGACGAAGCCAAAGCGTATCAGCTGTTACACGAAAATTGCTGTTCAGTGCATACGGGCGTTCTTTCTGTACCGACACGCCTACCGAGTCTTCCGGCCCATTCTTTACAGCCGAAGACAAGGTGGTGCGGTAATGACAGGCCGTCATACACAGCAACAGAAAGAGTATGCCCAGAAAATATCGTAAGTGCTTCATGAAGATGCCCGATTATCCAATGAGACTTTCATCTGACAAACCTTACAGTCAAAATCAAGGCGGAAACGTCGTCCATCCGTACTTACCAGATAATACGGCTCACGATAAGGCGACTTCACCTTATGATGCACCGGACACCATCCCATGCTATAACGCAAGCAATGCTTGCAGAACATCAACACCGCATCAGCCTGTGCTTCCTTTTCAAAAGCCGGCTCCACGCGCTTCACTCCATGGTCATGGTAGAAAGCCTGTGCCTTGCCGTTCATCACATTACCTAAATAGGTCAGTTCGCCTGCCGGAAAAGCATGAACTGTTTTCGGGAAACGGACTCTTTCCTGCGGATAGTTGATGCGACGAGCCTCCAGCAGTTTCTCCACTGCCGTACGACGTAAATCCGCAAGCACTGACGAAGGAATAAACCAGTCGCCCGATAAAGAAATATCCAAGCGTTCCAGTTCAAAAGGCGTATTTCCCAACTTGCCCAACTGATTTCTCAGGTTTTCAGCCTGGGGTGTACGCGCCGGTGCTTTTTCGTACGGCAACGTCACGCTGATGCTATTATCGTCCTCATCGGTCAAAGTCAGTGTAAATCCGAAATTGTTTTCTTCCAATGCCATGGCCACGGCCATCTTCCGCTCTGCCGATTTCTTCTGCATCACCCGCTCAAACTCCTGGTCAAAGTTACGGTAAAGCTTGGTCTTTGGTCGAAGACGTGGCATTTCCTGCGGATAAAGTTTATTGTTTTCTACGCGATTTACCCGGAATCCATGCAGTTTTCCCGCCTCATCCAGATAACAAAGTCCGTCACCGTTACTGAAAGGTTTGACACCTGCCACGGTAAAATAGTTGCCGCGTACTTCCTTCACCACCCCCATTTCCTCACCCAACGACTTCGGCGTATGGAAGGAGAAAATATCCGGTGTACGTCCGTGCAGGAAATAATCGGTAAAGCCCCTGCTGAAACTCTTGTCCAATTGCGGACGAAAAGCCAGCCGGACCGTGCCGGAAGAAGCACGTATATATTCTTTGCGGCGTTTAAATATCGCATCCAGTTTCTGGCGATAGTAAGCCGTCACATTCTTTACATAGGCCACATCCTTCAAACGTCCTTCTATTTTCAGTGAAGAAGCACCGGCATCCAGCAAGGCTTCCAGGTTCTCGCTCTGATTCATATCTTTCAAGGAAAGCAGGTGTTTGCCACGGGCAATCGTTTTCCCGTCGGCATCTACCATATCAAAACTCAGGCGACAGAACTGTGCACACTCTCCCCGGTTGGCACTACGGCCAAAGCAAGCCTGGCTGACATAACATTGTCCGCTATAGCTTACGCACAAGGCTCCGTGTACAAACACTTCCAGCGGTGTTTCCGGACAAGCTGCATGAATCTTTGCAATTTCATCAAGCGTCAGTTCACGGGCCAACACCACCTGACGGAAACCTGCCTCAGCCAGGAATTTCACTTTTTGCGGAGTGCGGTTGTCCATCTGCGTACTGGCATGCAAAGGAATCGGAGGAAGATTCAGACGGGTAATCCCCATATCCTGCACAATCAAGGCATCCACCCCAATCCGGTACAAATCCCAAATCATTTTCTCCGTTTCTGCCAGTTCCTCATCTTTCAAAATTGTATTGACAGTTACGTAAATACGCACCCGATACAAATGTGCGTAACGCACCAGGGCTTCAATGTCTTCCAGAGAATTTCCGGCAGCTGCACGCGCACCAAAACGAGGTGCACCGATATACACCGCATCGGCACCATGATTAATGGCTTCCATTCCACACTCCAAGTTCTTTGCCGGAGCAAGCAGTTCGATAGGACGTTGTCTGAGCATTATTTTATCTGATTGATGTCGTAAGGAGTTTCCTGATATACATAATAGTTCAACCAATTGGAGAACAAGAGGTTGGCCACACTTCGCCAGCGTACCAGCGGTCCTTTCTCCGGATTGTCCTCACGATAATAGTTTCGAGGCATTTCAATAGGAAGTCCCTTATCCAGGTCACGGCGATACTCCGTGTCCAAAGTATAAGGAGAATATTCGGAATGTCCGGTTACGAAAAACTCACGTCCGCCGCGAGCCATCACAATGTGTACACCTGAGTCGGCCGATTCCGAAATCACCTGCAAGCCTTCACATTTCTCGATGTCTTCCCGACGGACTTCCGTATGACGGCTGTGCGGTACATAAAACACATCATCAAACCCACGGAAAATAGGTAAATGCTGGAATCCGTCGCAGATATGATGTTCAAAAATTCCGAACATTTTCTTTTCCAGCGGATATTTCGGAATGCCATAATGATAATACAAGCCCGCCTGTGCTGCCCAGCAGATATAAAAGGTAGAAGTCACATGCGTACGGGTCCACTCGAAAATCTCCGTGATTTCATCCCAATAGTTTACATCCTCAAAATCGAGATGTTCTACCGGCGCACCTGTAATAATCATTCCGTCGAACTTCTCATTCTTCATCAGTTCAAAATCACGGTAGAAAGCTTTCATGTGTTCCACCGGCGTATTTTTTGACGTATGACTTTTCAGCTTCATCAGGCTCACCTCTATCTGAAGAGGAGAGTTCGAAAGCAAACGAATCAAATCGGTTTCTGTAGTAATCTTGATGGGCATCAGGTTCAGCACCACAATTTTCAGCGGACGAATATCCTGTGAGCTGGCACGAGAATTATCGATAACGAAAATATTCTCCTCCTTCAGCAAATCAATTGCGGGCAGTTTATCGGGTAAATTTAATGGCATAGCGCTGTGTTTCTGTTTTAATTTTTATCGACCGACAAAGTTAATAATTCAGAACGGATTAAGAGAAACAGGGGCCTGTCTTTTTTACATCTTATCATTATTTAGCTTCTCTCTTCTCCTCCTGCCACTTTTCGGAGAAAATCAGCAAAAGCCAATGCCGATTTCTTACGGTAATCTCCCTGTGCCCAGAACAAAAAGCCCTGTGAAGTCAGCTTGTCGGCACATAGTATCGGAATTTGTACCAGGTTCTCTTCTCCACGTACAGCCGCCTGCGTCAATATCGTTCCCCAATAGCCTTCGCGCAAGGTATGAATGATGGTATGCACGTCGCTCATCTCCACGCCTACCGTCAGCTCCAACTGATGCTTCCGGCACAGGTCGTCTACTCTTTTTCGGGTAGCAAATCCTTTTCCTGGCAGAATCAGGGGAGTTTCAGAAAGCCGCTTCAAGGTGATGGACGACAATTCGGCCAACGGATGGGAACAATGCACAATAAAGCGGAGCATGGAAGAGAACAAAGGCATGGTTTCCAGATGCTCTGACACGCCTTCCGGTTTAAAGGACAACACAAAATCCAACTGATTTGCCTCTAATCTGTCCAACAACTCTTCGGAAGTGCCAAAACTGACATTGACCTTTATTTTGGGATAAGTCTTGGAAAATAATCCCAACGCTGCAATCAATAACGGACTCATGCTGTAAGTCACTCCTACATGAAGCACTCCCGTTTCAATACCTTTCAGGTCGCGAATAATCTGTTTCCCGTTTTCTGCATCGCGTATTGCCCTGACAGCATAAGGCAGAAAAGCCAACCCGGCCTCCGTAAGTACAATCCGCTTGCCAATACGGTCGAACAGCAGCACATCCAGCTCATCTTCCAGCTGTTTAATTTGCTGTGAAAGGGTACTTTGAGAGATGTGCAGCACACGCGCAGCCTCTGAAAAGTTCTGTAGTTCGCAGGCCTCCTTAAAGTATTTCAATTGACGCAGTTCCATGTCCTTATCGTTTTTATCTATGGATATTATCGAAAAAATGAGTTTTGCAAATATAAATAAATATTCTCATCCCGCTTATCTTTGTTAAAAAAGAAACGCTATATGAAAAAAATCATCAGTTTAATGTGTGCCTGGCTGACAATAACTGTCTCGGCACAAACCTCAAATACAGTGAACAAAAATTGCCCAAGAACCATGTTGTTGCCAATAAGATGAAAGCCACTGTCTTATATTACAGCCACAAAGGAAAGACCGCCTTTTTCGCACGAGAGATAGCCATGTATCTTTGGTCAAAAGGGTTGAACGTCAGCCTGAGTGCGATTTCTGATTTTGACACTCAAAAGCTGAACGAGACAGACTTCCTTATTTCCGGATGCTGGACGTGCGGCTGGTTCGTCGTCGGACAGCACCCTCACAAGAAATGGAGTGCATGCAGCCGGAAGATGGCAGGACGCATATCTCCGCATCGTACACTCCTTTTTACCACGTATAAATTCAGGACAGGCAGTATGTACCGGAAAATGAAGAAAACATTGAAGATTTCACGGAACACCCACATACCTTTCCTGAAATCCAAAAACGGATTGCTGACAGAAACAGACAAAAAGATATTAGACCAATTTATCAGTACATCCCTTTTTTATTAATTATAAATGTAATATCGTATGGAAAATAAAAAACTGACCAGCGCTTCAGGAGCACCTGTAGCCGACAACCACAATGTGGCCACCGCAGGACGGAGAGGCCCGATGCTTTTACAAGACGTATGGTTTCTTGAGAAACTGGCACATTTTGACCGCGAAGTAATTCCGGAACGACGTATGCATGCCAAAGGCTCCGGTGCCTTCGGAAAATTTACGGTCACTCATGACATTACAGCCTACACCAAGGCAGCTATTTTCTCACAGATTGGAAAAGAAACAGAACTGTTTGTCCGTTTCTCTACCGTAGCCGGTGAACGAGGAGCGGCAGATGCCGAACGTGATATTCGCGGATTCGCCATCAAATTCTATACAGAAGAAGGTAACTGGGATTTGGTAGGTAACAACACCCCCGTCTTCTTCCTTCGTGACCCATTGAAATTCCCCGACCTGAATCATGCGGTAAAACGTGACCCGCGCACCAACATGCGAAGCGCACGCAACAACTGGGATTTCTGGACATTACTGCCTGAAGCACTGCATCAGGTAACCATCACCATGAGCGACCGAGGTATTCCAGCCTCTTACCGCCACATGCACGGATACGGAAGCCATACATTCTCACTTATCAACGCAGAAGGAAAACGCACTTGGGTGAAATTCCACCTGCATACGCAGCAGGGCATCAAGAACCTGACCGATGCGGAGGCAGAAGCCATCATTGCCAAAGACCGTGAAAGCCACCAGCGCGATTTGTATGAAAGCATTGAGAAGGGCGACTTCCCCAAATGGACTATGTACATTCAGGTAATGACGGAAGAGCAGGCCAAGAACTGTCCGTTCAATCCGTTCGACCTGACCAAAGTCTGGTCGCAGAAAGAATATCCGTTGATTGAGGTGGGCGTGATGGAACTGAACCGCAATCCGGAAAACTACTTTGCAGATGTAGAGCAGGCGGCGTTCAATCCGGCCAATGTGGTGCCGGGTATCAGTTTCTCACCCGACCGTATGCTGCAAGGACGTCTGTTCTCTTACGGAGATACACAGCGCTACCGACTGGGAGTGAACCATCACCAGATTCCGGTCAACCGCAGTCGTTGTCCTTTCCTGAACATGTATCATCGGGACGGACAGATGCGCGTAGACGGAAACCACGGGTCTACGTTAGGATATGAGCCCAACAGCTACGGAGAATGGCAGCACCAGACGGAATACAAGGAGCCGCCGTTGGAACTCGATGGAGCCGCTTACCAATGGGACTACCGAGAAGATGATTCAGATTACTACTCTCAGCCGGGCGATCTGTTCCGACTGATGACTCCCGCCCAGCAGCAGGTGCTCTTCGATAATACGGCAAGAGCCATGGGAGATATTCCGGAAGAAATCAAGCTCCGCCATATACGGAACTGCATGAAAGCAGATGAAAATTATGGAAAGGGAGTGGCAAAAGCCCTGAATATTCCATTAGAAAAGATTTGAATGACAAACTGACTTGACTAAAAAATCGAGGCTGTCTCAAAATAGAGTTGGGATGGCCTCTTTTGCTTTATTTCAAATTGAA
>ERZ838839.1395-NODE-1395-length-23381-cov-46.746249_pt1 | contig 23381 bp, 19 predicted proteins | sample MGYA00519909_ERZ838839 | MGnify/ENA primary metagenome ERZ838839 (study PRJEB31850, sample SAMEA3708843) | human gut metagenome | biome: human gut; feature: human-associated habitat; material: faeces | place: China | collected 2014 ... | reverse complement strand
GCCACATCGTCTTCAACCGGGTGGACTTCGACGGGAAGGTGATTTCCGACAGCAACGATTTCAGGCGTAACGAGAGGGTGACAAAAATGCTCAAGGACAAGTATTCGCTCACCTATTCCGAAGGCAAACAGTCCGTTAAAACGGAAAAGCTGCACGCTTCCGAGAGGGTGAAATACGAGATATACCGTGCGGTTAAGGAAGCTTTGAGGAGTGCAGATACATGGAAAGAATTTCAAAATAGGCTCTTAAAAATGGGCGTGGAAATGGAATTCAAGTACAAGGGAAACACTAATGAAGTACAGGGCATCCGCTTTATCAAGGATAACCAGTCATTCAAGGGGAGTGGGATTGATCGCAGTTTCAGCTGGTCAAGGCTGGATGCGGCATTGGACCGTAACCATGTCACGTCCCTGGAAAATGACGTTTCCCAAAAGCAACCATGCCATGAACAAAGTCATGGTTCTGTTATTGGTAACCTGGTCGAAGTCACCGGTACGGGTGGCGTGTTCATGCCGTCGGTGGCACCGACGGAGGACGAGAAAGAGGCGGAACGCCTGCGGAGAAAGAAGAAGCGCAGGAAAGGAAGGGGGTTGTAAACTAGTATGTATAACGAAAAAACTTTGAAAGATGAAAGAGGAAAACTATCTGGAAGGCATCTACGGATGTCTTGAAAGAATCGAGAAGAAAGTGGAGATATTGTCATCCGCCCCGGCGGATAAAAACAAGGCGGTAACGGGCGGTGAGACCGGAATTGCCATGTTACGGGAAATCAGGGACGGGCTTGAACGGGATTTGAACGGAATCCGGAAATCGTTCAGCCAATATGCCGGAACGCTTCTCGCCGTCAGCAAAAGCATGCAGGACGTGTCCGGCAGAAACCCGTTGCCGGACAGGACCGCTGAAATCCTGGCCGGGATAAGAAAAACCGGGGAGCAGACCTCGGAGGAGATCAAGGCCCTGCTGAAGACAGACGGTGACAATGCAAGGATCCGCAACGAGCACCGCCATACTGTCAGCATCGAGTCCAAAGGTATACTTTGGACTTTCACTGGGATGTTCGCGATGGTCACCGTCCTGGCAGTCGCCCTCCATGCGGCCAGACAGCCGGACTACGACCGTGCCGACAACGACCTGAAGTACCGCTACATCAGGATGAAGGGCGAAGCATCGCCTGAAAATATCTCCGAACTGGAAAATATTTTCGGATTCAACCGTGACAACGGCAAGATAAACCAAATGCGCAAGGATGTGGAAGCCTACGAGGAAGCGGTACACGAGCGGGCCGCCCTTATCGAGCAGGCACGGTTAAAGGAGCGTGCGGCAAGGGAGCTGGGAAACAAGGCCGACTCGATCAGGGGCAGAAATTCAAAAAGGCGGAGATGATATGGCAAGGGTGAAAGTCAAATTCCGATCGTCGGCAGCCGATGGCTGACAAGGAACGGTATTTTACCGGATGGTACATAACCGCATGGCTCGCCAGCAAAAGACGGGCTACCACCTTTTGATAATTTTGCATTCTGTATAATTTTAAATCAGAGAGTTTATGGCTACAGTAAAAATTAAATTCAGACCTTCTTCTGTGGACGGCAGAGAGGGTACGGTTTATTATCAAGTGATTCACGGACGTGTGGCAAGGCAGATCAACACCTCTTGCAAGCTGTTTCCTGCCGAATGGAGCAAGCGGCATTCCCGGATTGTCATCGCGTCATCCGATGAGGACAGACGACAATATCTATTGCTATTGGATAAAAAAATAGCGGAAGATACCGACCGTCTGGAGAATGTCATCACAGCTCTGGAACGGAAGGGAGGTACTTTCACCGCCGATGATGTAACCTCTGCCTTTTACGATGGACATTGCGGGTTGTCTTTTTCCGTATTTATGCGGGAGGTCACCAACGGTCTGAAACGCTTGGGCAAGATACGGACAAGCGAGACCTACACCTCTACCCTTAACAGTTTCATGCGTTTCATGGAGGGAAGGGACATACCGCCCTGTGATATGGATTCCGACCTGATGATCGCATACGAGGCGTGGCTGAAATCAGGCGGGGTTTCCATGAACACCATCTCTTTTTACATGCGCAACCTGCGGGCGGTATATAACCGTGCCGTGGAGAAAGAACTCATTATCCAGCGTTTCCCCTTCAGACATGTCTATACGGGAGTCGAGAGAACGACGAAGCGGGCCGTTCCCCTGCGTGCGATAAAACAGCTCATGACATTGGACCTGTCACTTCATCCGGCCAAGAGGTTTGCAAGGGACATGCTGCTTCTCAGTTTTTACACAAGGGGGATGTCCATGATCGATATGGTGTTCCTGAAAAAGAAGGATCTCAACAACGGCATCCTCTCATACCGGCGGAAAAAAACCGGTCAACAACTTTTTGTAAAATGGGAGCCGTGCATGCAGGAGATCGTGGACCGTTACAATATTCCCGGCTCCCCGTACCTTCTTCCCATTATCGCCAGACCGGGCATGGACGAGAGAAAGCAATATATCAACGCATCCCATCGTATCAACAGATATTTGAAAGCTATCGGAAAAGAACTGGGCTTGTCTGTCCCCCTGACCCATTACGTCGCCCGTCATTCCTGGGCCAGTGCGGCCCGGAGTAAGAATATTCCGATTTCCGTAATCAGCGAAGGTATGGGACATGATTCGGAAAACACAACGAGGATCTATCTGACCACATTGGACACTGCCACCATTGATAAGGCGAACAGATTGATTTTAAATTCCTTATGCAGGGAATAACAAACATATCGAGCGGACAGACGCTTTCTTTTCGAGAGAAGTGAAAAAAGAATTTCCTGAATAAGGAATACTTGTTCAAGGAATAATCTTGAATGTAAGAATATTCAGGGATGATAAAATGTTAAGCAAAAATTATGATCTCTTCGTAAGAGATGAATAACCGGATGCAAAATTACGAAAAATATTGAGAATAACCACAAAATGAGTAAAAAATAACAATGGGACACGAGCCGATCCTTAAAACCGCAAAACGGATTGTTGAGCGAACTGCTTTTTAGAAGAAGGCAAAGTATTTATTATCAGACTGTTTTATTCATATATGTCGCATTGTTCATCTCTTACGAAGAGAAGTGCAACAGAAGCAGGTGCAAACGCACCTGAAAATCCGCCAGATATAATGGCAAACAGATGCAGATTTCTGATCGGGAATGAAGCAATGGAACAAGAACAGGGAGAAATCCCGAACTTTTACGAACTGTATTTATAACTGCTTGATTGATAGAAATATTCACAATCATGCAGGATTGATAAATATGTCCTGAAGCGAAATGGCGGCATTTACAAGGAGCGAAAAAGAAATGAGGTGGTACGTAATGCGCGACTTGAAAAGGGCAAACGCCAAAGTACCCGCTTATAAGCTGTTGGAAGGAATGAAGATGGAGGTTTTCGTTCCTATGAAATGGCACTTGGTCACCCGCAAGGGAATACGTATCCGTGAGGAAGTGCCCTTCATACAGGACTTGCTCTTCGTGCATGAGACACAAAACAACCTTGACGCCGTCGTGGAAAAGACACCTACCCTCCAATATCGCTGGTTGCGTGACACGTGGCGCGAGCCAATGACGGTAGCTGATAGGGACATGGAGCATTTCATCCGTGCCGTGAACGCCACTGAATCCCCTAAGTATTACCTGCCGGAAGAGATTATCCCAGCCATGTACGGGCGTAAGATCCGCATCGAGGGCGGACCGCTCAGCGGATACGAGGGGGTCCTGCTCACGACACGGGGCTCCAAAGTCAAACGCTTGCTCGTCGAACTGAAGGGATTTCTTGCCGTAGGAGTGGAGGTTGCTCCTGAGTATATACAACTTATCTGACAGAACTGCCTGTGGCTTTCATTTCCAATCTTTCCGCTCCTTCTTTATTTGAAACGGTCGATTCTATTCAGGCAGCCGTATGTTGATAGTTAAAACCAATTGGATTTGATAATGTTTTTTGTGAAATATTTACTTATTTAATATAATATATTATACAGTAATTTAACACTAACAGAAAAGTGTGGAAACGGCATTGACTTTTTGGGCACTCTTTGAAACTTGCAAAATGTAGGACTTAACGTGGAGGAATATGTCTCAACTACAATGAAGCAGCTGATGTCCGGCAACAAGGAATATGACGCTCACTTGTTATCTCCATGATTGTTGACGCATAATCTTACTAAAATTAACATCAATGACATATCTTCCTAAATTTAAATAAGACAGAGTAATTTGAGCAATTATAATTTATATAATTTACAAGAAATAATACATACAATGACCATAGCAGTAGACTTTGACGGTACTATTGTTGAGCACAAGTATCCGGCAATCGGCAGGGAGTTGCCGTTTGCCATTGAGACATTGAAAAAATTGCGTGACGAACATCACAGGTTGATTCTATGGACAGTGCGTGAAGGGCGTCTGCTTGACGAAGCTCTTGCCTTTTGCCGTGATCGCGGTCTTGAATTTTATGCCGTGAACCGCGACTATCCGGAGGAGGAGAAAGGGCGTAACAATCATTACTCACGCAAGCTCAAAGCCGATCTTTTTATAGATGACCGCAACTTGGGAGGCCTTCCCGATTGGGGTACTATTTATGGAATGATTCATGACGGAACCACTTTTTCGGATTTGATACGTAATGCCGGTGAATCTCCTGTTTCGGAGGATCACGGCAGAGGTCTTTTCTCGCGCCTGTTTGGCAGATGATTGAATAATAAATGAAAAAACTGATATGAAGACTTTAAAGAAACTATTATTGTTTGTTGTGGCATCCGCCTTGTTGGCAGGCTGCACCTCCTATAAAAATGTACCTTACATGCAGAATCCCGAGGTCGTGAACAGTTACAGGGAAGATCTTCCCCTTTATGATGCAAAGATTATGCCGAAAGATTTGCTGAGTATAACTGTGAACACGAGTGATCCTCAGGCTGCCGCTCCTTTTAACCTGACGGTACAGACTCCTCTGAATGCAGCCCTGACCAATATTAATACTACCACACAACCCACTCTCCAGCAATACCTGGTAAATAACAAGGGTGAGATAGATTTCCCCGTTATCGGTCGTCTGAAGGTAGGCGGCCTTACGAAAAACGAGGCGGAAGATTTGATCCGTGAGCAATTGCAGCCCTATCTGAAAGAGAGTCCTATCGTTACAGTCCGTATGGCAAATTACAAAATTTCGGTATTGGGAGAGGTGAACCGTCCGGGTACTTTTACCGTAGGAAATGAAAAGGTAAATATCCTTGAAGCCCTTGCCATGGCGGGAGATATGACTGTTTATGGCGTCCGTGACAATGTGAAACTGATTCGTGAAGATGCAAAAGGCAAGCGTGAGATTATCAATTTGAATCTTAATAATGCAGAGCTGGTTGTATCTCCCTATTACTACCTGCGCCAGAACGATATCATCTATGTAACGCCCAATAAGACAAAAGCCAAGAACTCGGACATTGGCAGCAGCACCAGCATGTGGATCAGTGCTACATCCATTTTGGTATCTCTTGCAAGCCTTCTGGCAACCATCTTGAAATAAAACTCATAAATATAATTGTTGATTACAAACTGTTGATATGACTGACGAACAGAAGAACACCCCTTCGGGTACCGAGCAACGTGAGGAGAACGTTGATCTTTATGCCTTGTTTTTTAAATACTTTGCCTATTGGCCGTGGTTTGTAGCCAGTGTGCTGGTTTGTATTATATCTGCTTTCATCTATCTCCGTTATCAAGCTCCTGTCTATAATGTTGATGCGGCCGTACTCATCAAAGAAGGTGACAAGAAAGGTGGAAGCAGTAATAATCCTATGGGAGCCCTTCAGGATCTGGGTATGTTCTCCATGACTAACAATTTTGACAATGAGGTGGAAATCCTGAAGTCAAGAACCTTGATTAAAAAGGTGGTGAATCATTTGAATTTGTATATTTCAGTGGCCGAGGAACGTATGTTCGGCTATAACACTCCTTTATATAAGTCCACTCCGGTAAAAGTTTATATGACTCCTGAAGAGGCAGACAATCTGGAAGAAGGAGCCAAGCTTCATCTAAAATACACCATGAATGGAAAATTGGATGTAAAAGTGGAATATATGTTTGACGAGGAGAAGCAGGAGACTGAGGTAAGTTTTGACAGTATTCCGGCTGTTTTCCCCACTCCAGTAGGAGTTTTCAGTTTTACAAAGAACGACTCGGTCCCACCTTTGGAAGAAGATATGAATCTGGTGGCATACGTTAATTCTCCTACAGATGTGACGGAAAGTTATGTAGAGAATTTGTCAGTGGAACCCACTTCGAAGACTACCACAATTGCTGCCATCAGCTTGCAGAATACGGTAAAGCAGCGCGGTATCGATTTCATCAATTGTTTGGTTGACTTTTATAATCTGGACGCGAATGACGAGAAGAATGAAGTGGCTCAAAAATCCGCAGAGTTTATAGACGAGCGTATTGGCATTATCAATCGGGAGTTAGGTACTGCCGAAACAGAACTTGCCGATTTCAAGCAACGCTCCGGATTGACCGATTTGACCAGCGATGCCCGTCTGGCTTTGGAAGAGAGTTCGAAATATGAACAGCAACTGACCGAGAATGCCACCCAGTTGAGACTGGTGGAGTCCTTGCGTAACTACGTGAACAACCCGAAGAATGCAAACGAGGTGATTCCCGCTAATGTAGGGTTGCAGGACCAGAATTTGGGTTCTATCATCAACCAATATAACACGATGCTGATCGAACGCAAGCGTTTGCTCCGTACCTCTTCCGAAAACAATCCTGCGGTAATCAATATCAATACGGGCATCGAGTCCATGCGGCACAATGTGCAGACTACCGTGAACAGTGTACTGAGAGGGTTGCAGATAGCGCAGTCCAACCTTGAACGTCAGGCACGGAAGTTTGAAGGCAGGATCAGCAGTGCGCCGCAGCAGGAGAAAGAATTTCTTACTATCTCCCGCCAGCAGGAAATCAAGGCGACCCTTTACATTATGTTGCTTCAGAAGCGTGAGGAAAACGCAATAACCCTGGCATCCACTGCTAATAACGGACGTATCATCAAAGCTGCTCTTCCTAGTAAAAAGCCGGTTTCTCCTAAGAAGATGGTTGTTATGCTGACTGCTCTTGTATTGGGTATGGGTATTCCTGTAGGTTTCATTTATTTGAAGGATTTATTAAAATATAAGATAGAGAATGCCGAGGATGTGGAGAAGATAACGGATGTTCCTATTTTGGGTGAGCTTCCTTTAAGTAAGAAGCCCGAAAAAGGTGCCATTGTGGTTCAGGAGAATCAGAATGGTATGATGGAGGAGGCTTTTCGTGGTCTGCGTACCAATATGTTGTTCATGCTTGGTGCCAGTCAGAAAGTGGTGCTTTTTACATCCACACAGCCGGGTGAAGGCAAGTCTTTTATTGCTGGAAATACGGCAGTCAGTCTGGCCTATATGGGTAAGAAAGTTGTTATTGTGGGTTTGGATATCCGCAAGCCGGGGTTGAACAAGGTCTTTAATCTGTCCCATCGCACGGAAGGTATTACCAATTATCTGGCTGACCCCGAGCATACCAATCTTTTTGATATGATACAACATTCGGATGTAAGTCCTAATCTTGATATTCTTCCGGGTGGTCCTATTCCTCCCAATCCTACAGAGTTGATGACGCGTACGGTGCTGGAAGATGCAATAGAGAAATTGAAAGAGCGTTACGATTACATTATTCTTGATACGGCTCCTATTGCTATTGTGACCGATACTACTATTGCCAGTCGTGTGGCTGATATGTGCGTGTATGTGTGTCGTGCAGATGTAACTCCGAAGTTGGGGTATCAGTATATTAATGTGCTGCGGGATCAGAAGAAATTCGATAAATTGGCTACGGTTATTAATAGTATTGATTTGAATTCAAGAAAGAGTGGCTATGGGTATGGTCATAAGTATGGTTATGGTTATGGTTACGGAATGAAAGAATAACAGGAGATTCTTTTATATTGTAAGAACAAGTTTCGGACATGATCCCCGTGCTTACGATGAAGCCTTTATTTTTTATTCAAGACGTTACAAATAGTAAAAAAAATTGCATTACAACCTTAACGAATATGTAGTTTTTCAAAAGTGGTTTGATGAAGGCAAACTTTTAAAGCCTAAATTTGATGAAATCAAGTTTTTTCCTTAGGAAGAGCATCCGCAAGTGGTAACTAGGTTTGACGGTACCAAGATAACTCTCTGGCTCCTGCAGCCCATCACTTATGAAATATACGTGAAGAACGTGATCTTCGGACTGTTACACCAATGACTTGGGGATATAGGAATGACCGTATCGAAGAACACCTTGCGCAACTGGCTGAAGAAAGGCAAGGCACACTTTAACCGTATGGTAGTGGACCTGAAAAGGATTGCATTAGAAAAGGATTCTGTGGTCAATTGTAGCGAGACTTAATGTAATAATGTAAATATGACCATCACAAGAAATGCTGCATATGGGTTCTGGTCAACAAGGCGAAACGTATGGAATCTTCTTCTACGAGGACGGTTTCGTGGTCGTGACATGTTGACAATTTTTTTAGGTGATGCCGAGTTGACGCCTCTCATGTCGGACGGTTCAACGCCTATGTCTTCATCAGTAATGAGTTGAAAACGGATAGGCATAAGGTACAGACCATCAAGTCTGTTTAGTGCACGTGAGGGCAAAGGTCGTGAAGGCCCGGATGGAAGGAGGTGACGAGGTGACAAGAGAACTGATGTATTCTTTAGCAATATAAACCGTCTCTTCCATTTTGAAAGGGAATATGATAGGGAGATGAGTAGCGATGAGGAGTGTACCCCAATGATGACAGGGATTATGGACTATGGAGGCGATGATAAAAGGGCAACCTGCTGCAGGAGTTGAAAAGTGAGAAGGAGCAGAAAAGTTGTTATATGCGGGAGGCCTTAAATTGTCTTCACAGGTTTGGGAAAGAAGCCTTCACTTATATAAAGGACGGTCGTTATCCAATCTTGAACAATTTGGCGGAGTGTTCCTTTACGACCAAACGCAAGTACTCCCTGCATTTCGGAAGTGATGAGGGAGCAGAGATTGCCACCGTATATCATAGTATAATCGGCACGGTGAAATTGCAAGGCAGATCTGCATAGAATTATCTAGGCAATTTTTTACCGGATTTTTTAACGGTTGCAGAGATTTTTTTTGAGTCTGGCACCGTAAAATATGAACTTGGGTGTGTACTAATAGTTAAAAACCAATCGAATTAGATAACATTTTTTTGTGAGATACCTTTTCTCGTGCCTTATAAAAAGGATATGTTCTAATTTGAATATTAACATATGAGCGTAACAGCTTAATAAATAGTGGGTACGCTGTATGGGTCGCTTATTTTCTTTTTTGTTATTTATGATAAATCAAAAACTGTCTAATTTTGAAATTATAAAAAAATATGGGATGGCTATACTGTTGTTTTTTACAGTATTGGAAACCATTTTCTTTTTTTCATTCGAAAATATTTTAGGTTGTGCCATTTTTATATATGCTTGGTATATTTGGTCTAAAATCGTTTTCTTGAAAAAGAATTTTGATAAGTGTTTTTTGCCGACCTTAGGTATAACAGGATATATATTTTGTTATTATTTTCTCCCTTTGGTTGCGACATTTCTAGAAGGGAAACCATTAACCCATAATTTTCAGGTAGCAAATTTGACGTTTTTTAATATGTTTTTAAACGTTACAACTATATTTATTGCATATAAATTATGTTTAAACACATATAAAAGAGGGAATGTCATTGAACGCTTATGGGAAACCATTGGTTTCTTTAAAGTTCCTACAGAAAAGCAGGTGTGGATATTTGGAATTGTAGGATGTGCTCTTTTAATAAATATAGTTTTTAGTGGTTCATATTATTCTGATTATGAAGATATTCAAATAGGACAAAATTTGTCTTTTGTTATAAGTAATGTTTTCATTACATATGCAGCAATGCCTATATGTTTGTATTTTACAGCTCTATATGGCTATAATAAACCTCTCAAGTACAAAAAATACATCATACCTTTTATTATTATCATGTCATTGATTGGCGTGGCTGCAACTAAAAGGTCGCTAATATTCAATTCTTTAGCGACAATTGTAATCATTTATCTATTTATTATAGTTTATAATAACAGAAAAATTTTTACTTTAAAAAATATTGTGATAACTTTTTTTGTGACTTTTTTGTTGACAGGACCTGCTGCAGACTTAGCTTTAGCCATGATTTTAAACCGTATGAATTCTTCAGGTGGCACTAAAACTTTTGATCAGGTTATAGAACTTTATCAAGATAAAGATAAGATGGAAGCCCTTCATTCTGTGCAAAAAATGATAACTTCAAATAATGGCGATAATAGGCTGAGTTGGTCTGAAGATTATGTAGACAATATTTTTCTTTCAAGATTTTGTAATATACGAGTATTAGATGCCAGTGTGTTCTATGCAAAAGAATTAGGCTATGATAATCCTCAAATGCATAAGTATTTCAAAGAGGAAATAATCAATAGATTACCCAGCTTCATTGTTGCTCTTTTGGGTGAAAAGAAAGTCGTCCACACTACTGTAGCAGATGAAATGAACAATAGGTATTTTAATGGAGGACGTAATTTTTGGGCTGGCTGGAAAGTTTCTGGAGATATAGGGGTAGGTCTATATACTTTTGGATACAAATATTATCCAATAGCTTTAATAATTTATTTTTTAGTATTCTCTTTATTAAGTACTTATACTAAGTTTTATAATGGGAAAGTAATAATACCTGTGACTATACTATGCGGTTTCTATTTGAAATTCGTGTATTTTGACAATGCTTATGGTATATATTCTAGTATAGCAGAACTTTTAAGAGGTTGGGTAAACGTTATTGTGTATTGTGCAGTGTTTAAAATAATTAGAATTTGTGTGAAATAGATATGAAGCAAAGATATGATATTGTCATCCCTGCGGCAGCAGGTGAGGTTCCTTTTTTACAAAAAGTCGTTAAGTACATTCGTATAAATTTAGTTGATGCTGAAAATATTTATATAGTTACTAATAAAAAGAACTTTAATCATAAGACTTTGCATAGGCTTAATGGCGAGAAGGTTATCCTATTGGATGAAAATCTGTTTATAGATGGATTAAGTTTTAAGGGAATAAAGGAAAATTTGGTAAATAGAGGTTGTTTTTATAGCCCTGGTTGGTTCTTGCAACAGTTTATAAAGCTTGGATTCTCGATGACCAAATATGCTAAGGAGTATTATCTTACTTGGGATGCAGATACTTTGCCTTTATCTAAAATTCAATATTTTGAGGAGTCCCATCCTCGTTTTACAATCAAGAAAGAATACCATCAGACTTATTTTGAAACCATGGAACGATTACTCGGTTATGGTAAGTTGAAGGATTATTCTTTTATCGCTGAACACATGATATTTAAGGTTTCAATAGTCAGAGAAATGCTTAATGAAATAGAACGAAGCAATGTTGAAGGTGAAAAATGGTTTGATAAATGTCTAAATGCATGTAATTTTCAAAGTAAATATCCAGCACCTCATTTTTCGGAATTTGAGACATATGGAACGTATTGTATGGCAAAGTATCCTGATTTTTACAGAACCCAAAAACTCAATACTTTTAGAAGCGCAGGTTTTATTAGAGGCAGATTTATAAATGACGATATCCTTGAGAGAATGTCATTAGATTTGGATACTGCTTCTTTTGAGATATATGATAAACCTGTTTTCCCTTACTGTATACCTTATTATATAGCACGATACAAAGCGAAATATAGTAAAGCAAAAGCTATGTCTTTGGAAATGATACTCAAGAAAATAATCAATATTAATAATAAATAAATGGAGTCTGTTGACAAAAATAGTAAGAGAATTGTTAAAAATACTACTTTTTTGACTATTCGTTCTTTTTTTATAATGTTCGTATCTCTTTATACATCAAGGGTTATTTTGGATAAGTTGGGTATTGAAGATTTTGGTATATATAATGTTGTTGGGGGATTTGTTGGTATATTTTCGTTTTTGAAGACATCTTTTTCAAATGTTACTCAGAGGTATTTAAATATATCATTAGGTAGAAATGATATAAATGAAGCAAGACGTATATTTAATCAACATTTGTTATTATATTGTATTGCAATAGTAGTTTTAATCGTAATTGCAGAAACAGTTGGTTTGTATTTTGTCAAAAATAAATTGGTAATTCCCCAAGAGAGATTTGAAACAGCGATTATTATATATCATTTTTCAGTTTTAACGATATGTATAAGCATATTAGGCATAGTATATAATTCGGCTATTATTGCCCATGAAAATATGAGGGTCTTTTCATATATCGGTATAGTAGAAGGATTATCAAAATTAGGCATAGCTTTCTCCCTGATAGCTTGTGATTTTGATCGTCTGTTATTGTATGGCTTTTTGATGATGTCACTTCAATTCCTAATACAAATTTTTAATATTGTATATTGTCGTATAAAATATGATGAGTGTAAATTTTTGTGTTATTGGAATAGATATGATATATTACGCAGCATGCGGATGATAGGTTGGGACTTTCTTAATAACATAACATTTGTTTTTAAAGATCAGTTATTAACGATATTATTAAATGTATTTTTTGGTCCAATAGTTAATGCGGCAAGAGCGGTTACCGCACAAGTAAATATGGCTGTAAATAACTTTAGTACAAGTTTTCTAACATCAACAAAACCACAACTTGTAAAATCTTATGCCCAGTCAGACACGAAATATCTCCATTCTTTGTTTTTCAAGAGCAGCAAGTACTCGTTTTATATAATTCTCACCTTTTGCTTGCCTGTAATGTTTTGTTCGCACACATTGTTAGCTTTATGGTTAAAGGTTGTTCCTCAAAATACAGAAGTCTTTGTTATATGGAATTTGTTGGAAGCTATATGTGCTGTTCTTATAGTTCCCAATTGGACTATGACTATAGCGTCTGGTAATGTTAGAAAATATGTTTTAATGTGTAATACTGCAAATTTAATGGTTTTGCCTTTATGCTATTTTTGTTTCTTAAGTGATTTTTCTGCAATATGGGCTTATATTATTTCTTTCCTTTTGAGATTTGTAGAATTATGTTTGTCTTTATATAATAGTAATCTGATAGTCCGTTTTGGAATGAATGAATATGTAAAGAAAGTTGTACGCCCACTAATTATTGTGACCTTTTTTTCTGTGTTTTGTGTTTTTTGGATTAATCATTTTTTGATAGATGGATTTATTAATTTAGTTTTAACTACCATTGTTTCAACCATTTCTATTCTTTTTGCTGTTTGGTTTTGGGGAACAACCGATGGTGAGCGAAATATGTGTATTTCATTTGTTAAAAATAAACTAGGATAATATATTTATGTTACAACGAAATGATTCGATAACAATAATGAAAGCTCTTGCCATCATATGCATGGTGGCTGGTCATTCATATACAAGAAGTCCTATTGAGAATTTTGTAGGACTGTTCCACATGCCGTGTTTTTTTATATGCTCAGGATATTGTTTCAAGGAAAAATATCTGGTGGATAGTAGAAATTACATTTATAGAAAGGTTAAAGCACTATGGTTACCAACAGTGAAATGGATAGTAGCATTGGTGTTACTACAAAACATTATGCTCAATGTCGGTATTATAAAAGAGGGGTTCAGCGGAGGTATTGATGTACATTACTATGACCTAAAAGATTATGCAAAATATATTGCGATGAGCGTAATACTTCATGCCCATGTCCCCCTGTTTGCTGGGTTATGGTTCATAAAAATGCTTTTAATAGCATCTATTGGCTGTTTTTTCGTTATCAAATACTGTACTAAGAATGGAATATATATCGTGATGGGAGTTTTGATACTTTTGTCTATAATCCTGTTACAAGTATCACCAAATCATATTCCCTTTATTGATCAAGCCCATCTTCCTTTTCTATCTTCATTTTTCTTTCTTGTTGGTTATTTGATACGAAAATGTAATGTTACAGAGAAGATTAGGAATTGCTCATTATTTATTTTAAGCACTGCATTAGTATTGCTAATTGGGGGCTATAATTTCTGCCTATCCAGTATGGTGTCACTGTCTTCTTTATTATGTATACCATTTTGTATAATTGCGATTTCAGCTACGCTTGCTATGTTTGAAATTAGTAGGAACCTAACATCCCTCCCCCCCCCCCGCGTTGAAATATATAACCTATATGGGCAATCATACTTTTTCTATTCTGATGATGCATATATTGAGCTTTAAAATAGTTTCTGCATTGCTAATATGGCATTTCTCATTGCCATATGATTTACTTTCAAATTTTCCAACAATACATTTCATGACTGAGAAAGGCTTTTGGATAGTTTATTTAATAGCAGGCGTAAATATATCTTTAGTTTGTCAATGGAGCTATATAACCAGTAAACATAAATGGAAAACATTAAATTTACGATAGCTGTTGCAACATATAATTCTGCACAACCAATCATTGAATTGTTCGAGTCGATATATCATCAAACCTATCAGAATTATGAAGTTGTAATAATAGACGGGCTTAGTAATGACAACACAATGGACATTGTGAAGCAGTGGTTAAGACCATCTGATAAACTGATTTCCGAAAAAGATAGTGGTGTCTATGACGCTATGAACAAGGCGTTGGATTTGGCTACGGGCGACTTCTTGATTTTTATGGGCAGTGATGACCATTTTTTGTCATATCGTATACTTTCTGATGTAGTCAATTCAATAAAGCAGATAGGAGGTGATATGAATACCATTTATTATGGTGGATGTTATATGGAGAGATATCGCAATGTTTTGAATAAGATTCAAACTAAATGGTCTTGGGTAAGAGGAACAATGTGTCATCAATGTATATTTTACCCAAAGTCAGTCTATAAGAATTATAAGTACAATCTTCGATATAAGATTAACGCTGATTATGCATACAATCTTAGTCTATGGGGGAAGATAAAATTTCAGCATATCGATGTCATTATATCTTTTTTCAGTGACGGAGGATTGAGTGGGGAAAATCGTTATGATATTCCTTTCAGAAAGGATTTACCTTCTATGCTGAAAGAACGTTGTGGTTATATGCCCTATTTATACAAACTATTAAGGTTATTTATGGGACGATTGTTTAAAGGTAGACCATGAAGGTAGATGCTATCAACATATCTTTCACAATCATTATCAATGATGCTCGCCCTAATTCTTGGCCTGACATAGTGTGGCGGGATGCCTTGACATCCGGGGCACAAATCCTCCTTGACAATTGTGTACCATTGCCAAGTCTGTTGAGGAAGTTGCGTAAGTTTCATTTCTCTAATCTTGCTAATCGTACACTTTGGCTTCCTTTAAAATGTCTTTGGGATGTAACGAATACGCTTCAACTCTCTGACCTTGACCCATCAAAACGAAACTATATCATATTCCAAACAGGCATCAAGTTTTCAGCACGCTATATCGCGAGACTCAAAAAAGAACGGAACGCCTGTATTGTGCTCTATATGCCTGACAATATTCGAACGATGGGCATAGCACAGAATAAAGAGGAGTTCCTTAGGTTCTGCAAGCATTATTATGTAGACCAAGTATATTCCTTTGCCCCAGAGGACTGTAAAGAGTTTGGAGTGGAGTTCTTCGACTTCTATTCCATGCTACCTCTAAAGGATGAGCCAATATCGCAAAAGGATGACAAGCCAAAAGTGCTTTATGTTGGTGGATGCAGAAGTATAGAACGATTAAATATGCTCCATGCACTTTATGAAAGGTTACAGGATGAAGTTGATTGTACCTTTTATCTAAATGGCGTGAATAAGGCTAATACAACCCAAAAAGGTATAATCTATAACCATCCTCTTAGTTATGCCGAGGTTGTAGAGTTGGTGCAGCAGCATGATATCATCGTGGAAATCATGAATGGTACACAGACAGGCAATACGCTTCGACTCAAAGAAGCTGTTTGTTATAACAAGTGTTTACTCACAAACAATCAAGACGCCAAGTCATCACCTTATTATAATATCAACAATATGCAGATATTTGATAAGGTGGAGGATATAGACATCTCTCGACTCTCCCACGATGTGAATTATCATTACCAAGGTGAGTACTCGCCTCGGAGGCTTATGGAGAGGATTATAAAAAAAGATAAATAGCAACAGATAAAAATGAAAACGGAAATGTCAAAGACAATTACACCGAAACCATGATGATTATCGGCTACTTTCTCCTGCCTGTGATCATTATTACGATATGTATCAGCCTGTACTACCTATTTTACCGCTTCAGTCCGAAAATTTTTGGGGAATGACAGGAGAAAAATAAAAGTTTTCCCGGTTGGAGCCAAAAGGCATAACATTAGGTGTGTTCTAAGTAACCGTTAAAAAATAATATGAAGATTAAACACATATATAAAAAACTGCTTTTTCTCTGTTTATGGACATTGACATCCTGTTCTTCGGATATAGATACGTTCTTGAAGAATAAGGAAAACGTTTCTCAGATAATCGCCCATCAAGGCAACTGGCAATATGAAGGTCTAAAACGTAATTCTGTAGAAGCATTGAAATCTGCTTTGCAATGGGGGTTTTATGGTTCAGAATGCGATATAAGAATGACAATAGATTCTGTCTTTGTCATTCGACACGATGATGATTTTCATGGAATGAAAATTTCCTCTACTAAATATCAGGACTTGAAAGGCTATATATTGGATGACGAGTATTTGTTTACATTGGATGAATTTCTGAAAGCGTTAGAAAATTCACCTCTATCTCCGACCAAACTTATATTGGACTTGAAGCATGTAGATGTGGAAAGACTTTTAAGTGAAATAGAAAGCAGAGGACTGGAAAATAGAATAGAATTTCTCAGCACAAAAAAACACATCAATTCATTGGTCAATGCAGGATATTCGCAAATTATATGGTGTTATGATTCCAACGTCACTCTACAAGAGGCTGCAGAGCTTAGTTTGAAGGGAGTTGCTTACAACATAGAAATAGTCCGTTTCAATGAAAATATTATAAGTGAGATACAATCATTGGGGATGGAAGCTGGAATTTGGACCGTTAATGATAAAGAAGATATAAAACACTATGTAAATCTAGGTTATAAGGTAATTTCTGACCGTCCAATACAAAAATAGAATATGAAAGCTGTTGTAGTGTTATTTTTTTTTACCATATTTCCTTTCTGTTTGCTTGCGCAAATCAGATTGGGAATACGTGACAATAAATTTGTAGGAGTGAGTTATGCTTACAATAAAGTATGGAGCATCAAGTTGGAAGAAAGTATCTTTTCTGAGGATTTTAAATACCAGTACGTTCGTGGTTACCTAAATTTCGAACATAGACGAGAAAATGTTGGAATAAAACTGTCCCCTTATTATGGAATACAGTGGAACGGAAATTTTCAAGATTATGGGATATTATGCAATGCGGAGTATGTGTATTCTCATACTTTTATCATACATGGGATATTGAATCCTCACAAGGACACGTCGTTTGGATATACTACATGTTATGAGATAGGCGGAATATTGAATGCCACATCAAATATAGGTTTCTGCTTGTGTTACCGAAATATTCCGGAATATAGGGTGACAAGCAAACGCATACGTGCAGGAATGATTTTCTCAGAAGGACGTTTGATGGTAGCTCCATTATTATCCATTCCAACAGATGAAACAATAAAGAACACTAGATTATTAATAAACTTTGAATGGACATTTAAGGGATGAAGAAAGTAATTACATATGGCACTTATGACCTGCTCCACCAAGGTCATATAAATCTCCTTCGACGAGCTAAAGAATTGGGTGACTATCTGATAGTCGGGGTCACCAATGATAATTTTGACAGGAATCGTGGTAAACTTAATGTCAGAAACAACGTACTTGAACGTGTGGAAGCCGTGAAAGCAACAGGTTTGGCTGATCAGATTATTATAGAGGAGTATGTGGGACAAAAGATAGATGACATACAGAAGTATGGTATCGACATCTTTGCCATAGGTTCGGACTGGGAAGGCAAGTTCGACTACCTGAACGAGTTCTGCAAGGTAGTCTATCTGCCAAGAACGGAAGGTATATCGTCCACACAATTGCGTGCTGAAACACAAGAGATAGTACGGTTAGGGATAGTAGGTACAGGGCGCATTGCTCAACGGTTTGCGCCAGAAACAGCCTATGTCAATGGCATAGAAATAACTGCGGCATTTGATTCAGACTTCAGGAAAGCAGCCCAATATGTGGTAGAACAAAGTATCCCCGACGTATATCGCACATTCGATAAACTGTTGGAACAGGTTGATGCCGTCTATATTGCTACACCTCATTTGTCCCACAATAATTATATCAGACAGGCCATTATAGCCCGGAAGCATGTGTTGTGCGAAACTCCTATGGTGCTTAATGAAAAAGAAGCCCGTGAACTTTATCAATTGGCTGAAACCAATGGGGTAGTATTAATGGAAGCTAATAAGACAGCCCATTGCCCTGCCTTCAACCATTTAATGGTAATGATAAAGAGCGGGGTGATTGGTGAAGTAGTTGACATAGAGGCTTCGCTTTCCAAACTTATTCCCGAACGCTCGCTTAGAGAGTTTGACCCTTTACAAGCCGGAGGTTCTGTGTATGAGTTAGGGTCTTATCCGCTGCTGCCCATCATCAAGTTGCTTGGCATCAATTACGAAGAATTGCATTTTTACTCTCGCATGGAGAATAGCATTGATATGTACACCAAGGGAGTACTCCGTTATCCCAAGGCTGTTTGCTCTTTCAAACTCGGACTGGGTGTAAAGACGGAAGGCAATCTCATCATCAGCGGCACAAAGGGGTATGCCTATGTGCCTGCCCCATGGTGGAAAACGGACTACTTTGAACTTCGCTATGAAGATCAAAATGAGAACAAGAAGTTCTTCTACAAATGGGATGGTGCCGGCCTACGCTACGAGATACAAGAATTTATATCCTGCATTTACAACCACCGTTTTAGCACTCGTCTACGGCGCAAAGAAAGCATAGCCATGGCTGGTATCATGCAGCAATTTACGGAACGAAGAAACTTTCAAGAGATATGAAGAGAGCATTGATGGTGGGTGGCGCCAACGGCATCGGTCTTAGTATAGCCACACTCCTTGCCCAACGGCAGGATGTGGAACGGGTGTATATAATAGACAAATCTCCTTTGGATAAAGAACATTGGCAGAAGAAGTTTGAGTTTCATCAGTTCGACTTGGATGTTGGCGATTTTAACTGGTTTGACCAATTTAGCGATGTTGATACGCTAATGATAACAGCAGGTTTTGGGAAGCTGGCCTTATTCTCAGAGATTAATGAGGAACATATAGTCAGTTCGTTCAATGTGAACACAGTAGCTGCAATCCGAATCATCAAGCACTTTTATGACAAACTGCTTGGGAAAGATGATTTTTGGTGTGGTGTGATGGTGAGCGTCGCTGGATTCATGTCCTCGCCGTTCTTTGCTGTGTATGGAGCAACCAAGGCTGCACTGAAGATATTTATTGAGAGCGTCAATGTTGAGTTGGAAAAGGCCGGTTCGTTGAACAGGATTCTGAATGTATCCCCTGGGGCTATTAAGGGAACAAGTTTCAATCAAGATGAGACAGACCTGCGGCAAACGGAGCAATTAGCCAAAGATATTATTGAACATCTAGAACAGAAAGACGATTTGTTTATCCCCAACTACGAAACCGTGTTTAAAGAAGTGTTGGAACGCTATCACCAAAACTTCCGAGCTGAAGGGCTTCATTCCTACAACTACAAGATAGAGAGTGGACGGGTGAAGAACGCCATTGTGACTGGTGGCACCAAGGGTATTGGCAAGGGGGTGGTTAAGATGCTACTGGAGGAAGGATATAATGTGACCACCACCTATTCCCACGATGAGCAAGCAGTAAATGAATTAGCCTCTATAAAAAATCTTAACATTGTTAAGGTTGATCAGTCGAATAAATCTGAAATGCATCGGTTTGCGGAATGGGCAATGCAGTTAGACAACATCGACTGCTTGGTCTGCAATACCGGAACAACTCTACGTAAATCCTTACAAGACACTACGGACGAGGATTGGGAGCGGGTAATGCAAATAAATCTCAATAGCAATGTCTACCTCATTCGTGACCTGTTGCCTAAGTTGCAAGACAATGCCCGCATTGTACTGATAGGTTCGTTGATGGGCATCCATCCACATGGTACTTCATTAGCTTACGGTGTCAGCAAATCTGGTTTGCACGCCTTGGCCAAGAACTTGGTGAAAGTGTTTGAGGGAACGACTACCACAGTGAATGCCATTGCCCCGGGCTTTGTAGAAACGGAATGGCAGAAAGACAAACCGAAAGAGATAAGAGACAATATTTGCCGAAAGACCGCGCTCGGCAGATTCGCTTCCGTAGATGAGGTAGCAGAAACAGTGCGCTTCTGCATAAGGAACGGATTTGTGAATGGGAGTGTGATAGAGGTGAGTGGAGGATATAGCTACAAATAGCCGACACTGTGTTTTCAAGTTGGTATAAACAGAGAAATGATTATTTAAGTTGTTTAAAGTAATAATAGATAGAAGCTATGGTTATAGGAGCATGTGGATATGCAGCAACGGGGTCGAGCGCTGTTTTTGATTTTTTAAAAGAGTTTGACGAGTTGCAGATTGGCAACGATGCTGAGTTTGTTTATACGTACAAAGTTGACGGGCTGCAAGATTTACGTTACCATTTGATACAAGCCTATTCAAAGGGGGCTTCAGGGGATGCTGCTATTATGAGATTCAAACAGGCGGAAAAATTTTATCGTGTTCCTTTTGTAATGAAGCCAATTCCGTACAAAGAATACAAGCGCATATCGGACAAATTCCTCAATAGCATTATACAAGACCGATTCATTGGGATAGAGAATTATGACTACATGAACAGATCTATCTTGAGAAGCATCCTTTCCCTTGGTTTCAAGAAGATTGTAGCCAAATATTATGAGAAACTCTTAGGTCGTCCATACAATCTTTGGCCATTCAGACCTGTCTATATCAGTATTGAGCCGGAAGAATTTGATGAGAAAGCAAAGCAATTTATACGGGATATAGTGACGGCTATGGGGGTTGACCTGTCTCGTCCCGTTGTTCTTAATCAACCTTTCGAAGGCAACTGTCCAGAGAATAGCTTCATGTTTTTTGATAATCCCAAGGCGATTATCATCGATCGTGACGTAAGAGATATTTATGTGGCTCACCAAAAAGTTTATTATGGGGAAGGACGACATATGCCAAGAGAAAACATCTACGCTTTTATCAAACAATTCAGAGGTGTGAGGTGCCATCAACCCAAGGTGAATACAGAGAACAAGATATATGTACAGTTTGAAACATTTGTCTTGGAATATGAACGGGTATCGCAGGAAATTATCAAATTCTTACATTTGGGGGAACATACTAATCCAAAGAAATATTTTAACCCAGCACGTTCTATCAATAACATACAGATATACAAACGCTATCCCGACTTACAGAAAGATATTGAGATATTGGAAAAGGAATTACCGGAGTATTGTTTCGATTTTTCCCGTTATACTGAAATAAAACACACGGGAAAAAGTTTCTAATCAGTCATGAAGAAAAAAATTTGTATATTCGTAGCAGACAGCAATGGATGTTATCCTGTTCCAGCTTCCAAAGGTGGAGCTGTGTCTACACTGGTGGAACTTCTTGTCGGGGGCAATGATATTAAGCATCTTGTGGATATGACAGTTATGTCATATTTCGATGAGAAGGCTTTTGAGTTATCAAAGAAATATCCAAATGTTCATTTTGTATGGATAAAGACTCCAATGTTTATCAAAATATTGGATAAAGTGCTTTTTACTATGGTTTCCAAATCAACCTATCTAAAAGCAACTTCTTTTAAGAGCTTGTTAGCCCTTGGATATTATACATTAAAATCTTCTCGTTTTATCAAGCAGAATAAATTTGATGGTGTGGTTTTGGAACATAATATCCCGATGGCTTGGATGATTAAGTGGAGTGGTTATAAAGGAAAATATTTACATCACCTTCATAACCTTCCTCGTACTAATGCAAAGTGTATGGAAACTTTGAATAAATGTGATAAGTTTCTTTGCATCAGTCAGTATATGATGGATAATATCATGAGTGAAGTTTGTCCGATAGGACCGATTTCTAAGGAACGCTGTCAGATATTGTTCAATTGCGTTGATACAACTTTATTTAAACCTATAAACAAAGGAGAATTGACAATAAGAAAAGAAGATTTTGGGATAGCCTCTGAGAGTTATGTCTTGATATTTGCAGGTCGAATAACTTGGGAGAAAGGAATCGATAAGATATTAGAGGCTTTTGATTATATCAGGCACGATCATGTGGAATTAATAATTGTTGGTGACATGACTATAGCTCTTCAAGAACAGTCACCTTATACAAATAAACTTAATCATATGGCTAATAAATATCAAGGTAAGATTCACTTTACTGGCTATATGCCGCATGATAAGCTGCCAGAACTCTATAATCTTGCTGACATTGCTGTCTTGCCTTCAATGTGGGAGGAACCTGCAGGGCTTACGATGGTAGAGGCTATGGCATGTGGAACTCCCGTTATAACCACTGAATCTGGAGGCATACCGGAGTATGTTGGTGATGCAGGTGTTGTTTTGAAACGAGACAAATACTTACCTCAGAATATAGCGATGAATATAGATTCTCTTCTTGATGATAGCGAATTATATCAAACCTTACGTAATAAAGGGATAGCAAGAGTTCGTGATAATTTTAATTCAGTAAATTACATTGATAAGTTTTGTGATACTATGATTTTCTTTGAGAATAAATAAAGAAAAATATAGTGAAACAGGAGAAGATGTTTGGGAGGTTAGAGTTTACGGCATATTTTTGACATCCGCTTATGGTGAAGAATAGTTCTTGATGTTCCCGGTGAAGATCCCAGCAGCAGTATTGTTTTGATAAATCCGTAGCTTCCCAGCTTCGCCCGTTTCTATTTGGATATGAAATTCACTATAATGTCAGTAAAAGTTGGATACTGGGGATGCTTTATGAGATGAATGAGAAATTCCCTCAATCTTCATTGAAGAGGTAGATACATCAAATTATTCTTTATATGAAAGTTGTAAAATGGATAATTTTAATTTCGGATTGTATATTGAGACATCCTTACCCGTATAATGAACAGGGATGAGGACAACCTTGCTATGTATGCTTCCATGTTACTATCTAACGTGAGTTCGAAATAAAATCAAAAAATAGCAAGTTGTCCATCATTGACAAACTTTACGTCAATGGCGGGCTTCTTTTCAAAAAAGCAGTATGCCG
>ERZ838839.1381-NODE-1381-length-23629-cov-9.187410_pt1 | contig 23629 bp, 24 predicted proteins | sample MGYA00519909_ERZ838839 | MGnify/ENA primary metagenome ERZ838839 (study PRJEB31850, sample SAMEA3708843) | human gut metagenome | biome: human gut; feature: human-associated habitat; material: faeces | place: China | collected 2014 ... | reverse complement strand
AGGAACTAACTAAAGCAGGAGTAGAAGCCTATATAATAGGTGGAAAGGTAAAGTTAAAAACAGGAGCAACAGTTGGAGCAACAGCAGTGATCTCATTAAAAAATTATAATTTTGATATAGCTTTTATAGGTGCTAATGGAATAACAGCTGATGGATATTCAACTCCAGATCCTGAAGAGGTAATAGTAAAAAGTGAAGCAATTAAAAGAAGCAAAAAAGTTTATTTTCTTTGTGATAGTTCAAAGTTTAAGGAAAATAGTTTTATGAACTTTGCATCATTAGAAGATGGAATATTGATAACAGATGGAAAAATCCCAAAAGAGTTTACAAAAATAATAAAGGGAGAGGAGGAGAAAAAATGATCTATACATTGACTTTAAATCCTGCCATTGATTACTATGTTGTAATGAAAGAATTTGTTGAAGGAAGCTTAAATACAGCAGAAGAAGGGTACACTTTAGCAGGAGGAAAGGGAATAAATGTTTCTAAAGTTTTAAAAAACTTTGGAAAAGATAGTATAGCTCTTGGTTTTATTGGTGGTTTTACAGGTAGTTTTATAAAAAATGATCTAAAAAATTGTAATATAAGTGAAAAGTTTATAGAACTAGAAGAGAATACAAGAATAAACTTAAAATTAAAAACAGAAAAAAAAGAGAGTGAAGTAGCTGGAAAATCTCCTAAGATAAGTGAAGAGAAGATAGAAAAATTGTTAGAAGAGATAAAAAATATTAAAGAAGATGATATTTTAATATTATCAGGAAGTGTTCCCAATACAATAGATAAGGGAATCTATGGTGAAATAATAGAAAAATTACCAGAGGGAACAAAGGTAATATTAGATACAAGGGGAGAACCATTTACAAAGGCATTAGATAAGGGAGTGTTTATAACAAAACCAAATATTGATGAAGTATCAGAGTTCTTTCACAAAAAATTAGAAACAACAGAAGAGATTGTAGAAGCTGGGAAAAAGTTAAGGGCTATGGGAAGCAAAAATGTAATTATTTCAATGGGTAAAGAAGGATCAATACTGATAAGTGAAAAGGGAGTATACAAGGGAAATGCTCCTAAGGGAAAATTAATAAGCTCAGTTGGTGCAGGAGATTCAATGGTAGCAGGAATCACATATGGGCTTATAGAGGGAAAAGAGTTGGAAGAAGCATATAAATTTGGAATAGCATCAGGAAGTGCCACAGCATTTTCAGAAGGGTTGACAACATTTGAAACAATGGAAAATTTATTAAAAGAGATTATAATTGAAAAAATAGGGTAGGGGGATTAGAAATGAAAAACAGTAATCTTTTTTCTGAAAATTGTATAAATTTAAATTTAAAAGGAAGCACAAAAAGTGAAATAATTGATGAATTAGTTGAAATGCTTAATGCAGCAGGAAAATTAAACGATAAAGAGGAGTATAAAAAACAAATTTTAAAAAGGGAAGCTCAAAGTTCAACAGGATTGGAAGAGGGAATTGCAATACCTCATGCTAAAACAGCAGCTGTAAAAATTCCTAGTATAGCTTTTGGACTTTCTAAAAATGGAGTTGATTATGAATCTTTAGATGGAGAGCCTTCTAAACTATTCTTTATGATAGCAGCTCCAGCTAATGCATCAGATACTCATATAGAGATACTTTCAAAATTAACAACAATGCTTTTAGATGATGATATTAGAGAAAGATTATTAGAAGTAAAAACTCCACAAGAGGTAATAGAGATACTTTCATTAGAAAATGAAGATGAAGAGGAGAAAAAAGAGGAAGTTACAGTGAAAGCAGAAAATAGTGATCTTCCAGAAGTTTTAGCAGTAACAGCTTGTCCAACTGGAATTGCTCATACATATATGGCAGCAGATGCTTTAATAAAGAAAGCAAAAGAGTTAGGAGTAAATATCAAGGTAGAAACTAATGGTTCAACAGGGGTAAAAAATATGCTTACTGATGAAGAGATAAAAAATGCAAAGGGAATCATAGTTGCTGCTGATAAAAATGTTGAGATGGCAAGATTTGATGGTAAAAATGTTGAAATAGTTCCTGTAAAAGAGGGAATAAAAAATCCTGAGGGGCTTATAAAAAATGCTCTTAACCAAACAGCACCTATATACAAAGCTGATGGAAAATCTTCAGGAGCTTCAAACAAGCAAGAGAAAAATGGATTCTATAAACACCTTATGTCAGGGGTATCAAATATGCTACCATTTGTTGTTGGTGGAGGAATACTTATAGCACTTTCATTTATGTTTGGTATCACTGCATCTAACCCTAGCGATCCTAATTACAGTCCAATAGCTAAGCTTTTAAATGATATTGGTGGAGGAAATGCATTCTTCTTAATGGTACCTGTTATGGCAGGGTTTATAGGAATGAGTATTGCAGATAGACCAGGATTTGCTCCTGCAATGGTTGGAGGATTAATCTCTTTAAATAATGGTGGAGGATTCTTAGGAGGACTTATTGGAGGATTCCTTGGTGGTTATACAGTTGTGTTATTGAAAAAAGTTTTCAATAAACTTCCACAAAGTTTTGAAGGTTTAAAACCAGTTCTTCTATATCCATTATTTGGAATCTTTATAACAGGAGCATTGATGTATGGATTTATAGTTGATCCTATTGCTGCACTTAACAATGGAGTAACAGAGTTTTTAAAATCTTTAGGAACAGGAAACTTAGTTCTTCTTGGAATTGTTCTTGCAGCTATGATGGCAACTGATATGGGAGGTCCAATTAATAAAGCGGCATTTACATTTGGAATTATGATGATAACTGCTGGAGATTATGCACCTCATGCTGCTGTAATGGCAGGAGGAATGGTTCCACCTTTAGGAATAGCTTTAGCAACAACTTTCTTTAAAAATAAATTTACAAAAGATGAGAGAGATGCAGGAAAAACTTGCTATATCATGGGACTTTCATTTATTACAGAGGGAGCAATTCCATTTGCAGCAGCTGACCCTGTAAGAGTTATACCAGCAAGTGCAATAGGAGCTGCAATAGCTGGAGGACTTTCAATGTTCTTTAAAGTACAATTACCAGCACCTCATGGAGGAATCTTTGTATTCCCAGTAGTTACAAATCCAATGATGTATCTACTATCAATCGTTATAGGTTCAGTAGTTACAGCACTAATCTTAGGATTTATTAAAAAACCAGTACAAGAATAATTGAAATTTAAAAATAGCTTTCTATGGTAAATTTAATCATAGAAGGCTATTTTTTTATCTATTCAACTAATTAAATCTTATAAAAGATTATTTAGTTTATAGATAATAGTTAAATAGAAAAAGAGCTGAGTAAATTAATTTACAACAGCTCCAATTAAAATCATTATTTTGTTTTATAAGAAGGGATTATTTCTTCCTCTTCATCGTATCTTGAATCTAATGTACCTCTTCTTCTATCTCTGTCATCAAAGTAAAAACTTTTATTTTTAGGTATTGTACAGAAAACCTTTTCACCAGGATTTACTATCTGTCCCTCTTTAATAAACACAGCTCCACTGATGTAATCAAGGATTCTTTGTGACTCCTCCTCTTTAAGATCAAATAGATTGATATGTACTATTTTTTCCTGTTTTATATACTCTACACATTTTGTACAGTCCTCAAATTTTGAAGGCTTTATAAAAACGATATCATATTCTTTCTCCATGCTACTCTCTCCTTTACCCTTTAATTAGAACAACTATATAATAAGAATACTATTTTATTTGATTTTTTTCAACTTTTTATTTTCTTATCTTTACAATAGCTGGAGTTGTAAAGTTTTCTCCACTGTATCTTAAAGTAGAGGCATCCTCTCCAATATATCCAGTAACTATTGCTCTACCTACTAATTTCTCTTCATACCCTAGAATCTCCCCTCTATATTCAATAGGTGCTCCTAGTTTATATACTTCCATCTCTGTTCCAATTTTTAAATTGCTATTTACTCCAGAGTTTATAATAATATTGCTTCCAGATTTTTTAACAACAGCAGCACTCCAAGGTGTTGAATCAACTCTTCTAACTATCTTTTCAACTCCTTGAATTACAGCAGCTCTAAAAGCTTCCTCTTCTAAGCTATTATATGAACCATAAGTTCCTGTTCCCAATATTGTACTAAACTCAACTCTTGAGCTTCCTTCTCCAGTTTCGGTCCAAACTTTTCCATTAGTTACATCTATAACTTTTAATTCAATTACAACTTCAGCCCTTTGCTCCTTGCTTTTAGAGATAATAGATTTATTCCCTGTTGTGTTAAGTGCATATTTAGTAACACTTCCAACTACAATATAATCTGTATCTAAGAATTTTTGTTTAGCTAAAAGAGATTTTTGCCCCAATGAATCTGAAAAAGCAAGTTCTTCCATAACTGTATCTAAATCCTCTCTCTCTAATACAGTAAATCTACCACTGTTAGAGAACTCAGATACTAAGATATCCTTTGTTGTAGAATCAGTTCTAGGAGTTCCAAATCTAGTGTAATTTTTTACTTTACCTATAACCACTCTACTTTTTGGAAGTTTGTTTTCTTTGTAACTGTCATACTCCCTAAGAGCAGTTATCTTATCATCTTTTCTTATGCTACTTTCTATAGTTGTTTTACCACAACCAGCAAAAGCAAATAGTGCAGTAGCTAGAATCGCAATTTTTTTATTTATCATCTTTAACACTCCCTAAAGATTTTCTATCACTATTTTTAAAATCTCTTCTGGTGGAAGTTCACTTGAGAATCCAGCAGCTTTTTTGTGCCCTCCTCCACCAAATAAAGCAGCAACTACATTTACATCTTTATCAGTTTTACTTCTCATACTTCCTTTAATTATTCCAGGCTTATCCTCTCTCAAGAAAAGAGAGATATCAGCCTTTTCATAAGAGATTAACTTTTCAACTATATTTTCAGTATCCTCTTTTCTTCCTCCAACTTTTAACATATTTTCATTTGAAAGGAAGAAGTAAGCTAACTCTTTTTCAGGATAGAACTCCATCTCATACATAGCTTGTCCAAGAAGTTTCATAGCAGCAAGACTCTGTCTATTCCAAAACTCTTTGATAATTTTAGAGTTATTAACTCCAATATTTACAAGATCTCCAGCCATTTCAAAAGTTTTTACAGTTACATTATCATGTTGGAAGTTTCCTGTATCATTTACAAGTCCAACATAAAGAGCTTCTCCAATATTTACATCAATATCTATATTGCAGAATTTTAAAAATCTATAGATAATCTCACTTGTTGAGGATATATTTAAAACATAGTTTAAGTTTGCATATTCAGGGTTGCTAATATGATGATCTATATTGATTATATAGCTATCTTTTATTAGATCTTTCATCACTCCAGTTCTCTCAATAGTTGCACTATCTACACATATAGCTAGATCAAAATCATACTCTTTTTCACTATCATATAGCTCTACCCTATCACTTAATTTTAAAAATCTCACTCTATCAGGTATCTTATCTTGTAGAATAAATCTTACATTACAATCTCTATTTAGTTTCTCTATTCCACCTAAAAGAGCTAATCCAGCTCCAATAGCATCTCCATCAGGATTTACATGAGCAGTTATAATTATCTTTTTACTTTCCAATATCTTTTCTTTTATCTTTTGCATTATTCCTCCAAACTATTCAGTTAATAGTTTTCTTTCCTCCTCCGTCATTCTCTTCAATCCTTCACGATAAAGTTTTTCAGGATCGTGTCCAAGTTTAATTGCCATTAGGTTCATAACTGCTATCTCTACCATAGCAGCAGCATTTCTTCCAGAAGAGATATATAAAATAAATTTAGCTATCTTATTTCCAAGAATTTCAGAAGATGTACTTTGATAATCTACTGCTGTCATATAGTTATCTCTCTCTTGCTCTTTAAGTTCAATAATAATATCCAATTTCTTATTGATTCTAACAGCACCTAGTCCATAAAGAGTTTTTATATCTATTATTCCCAAACCTCTAATCTCCATAAAATATGGAAGAGTAGCTGATTTTCCAATAATATCTCCACTTACATCTTTAACAAATTTTACCAAGTCATCTGCTACAAGTCTATGTCCTCTATGAATCAATTCAAGGGCAGTTTCACTTTTTCCAATTCCACTTCTACCTACAAGCAATACTCCAAAACCATAAAGTTCTAGAAATACCCCATGCAGTGAGATACTTGGTGTGAAATATGTCTCTAAAAATCCATTAAAGTTTGCTATTATTTGAGATGCTTTTCTATATGGTGCTCTACATAAGATAGTTTTAGTTTCTTTTATCAAGTCTAAAAAATAATCTGGCACTTCAGCATCTGAAGTAAGTACAATCACTGGGAAATTAAATTCTAAATATCTTTTTAAATTCTCTATTCTTTTAGCTTCATCTAAGCTACTTAAATATTTAAACTCTACCTTTGAAAATAGTTGTACCCCAGTATAACCTTCATCTTCATACATATCTACATATCCAGAAAGTGCCAATGAAGGTCTGTGAATACCAGTTACTTTTATAAATGTACTCTCTAACATATCTTCACCATGAAGAACTTTTAAATTAAACTCATCTTTTAATTTTTTTACTGGAAGTTTTTTCTCATTCATATTTTCTCCCTGTTTTGCTCTATTAGCCATTATTATTTTTTGAGATTCTTTCATAAAATATTCAGCAGAATTTACACCCATTTTCTTCAATCTATAATTTAAAGCTGCTGTTTCCAAAATTATAGCAAGGTTTCTTCCTCTTCTTACAGGTATTACAAGTTTTAAGATTTTCTCTCCTAAAAACTCCTCATAAACCTCATCTAATCCTAATCTATCATAGAATTTTTTCTCATTCCATTCCTCTAAAACTACAAGCATATCTATTCTTTTCATCTTTCTTGTAGCTTTGATTCCAAATTGAGTAGTGACGTCTATCTGACTTCCATCTGTATTTTGTATGAAGAAGTGGCTATCCATTTGAGATTTATCAAAACGGTTGCATCCCTCTAAATCATTTTCAGCCATTCTTCTAATAATTAGATTATTATCTGTAACAAGTTTATGTCCTCTTTCAAGTAGTTCAATAGTAACTCCAAGTTTTGCATCTTCATAACCAGTAAGGAGAACTCCAACTCCCATGATTTCAAGGAGCATATACCCATTTATCATTTTTTCCTCTGCTAACTCTTTAGAAAGGAAAAACTTTAGTTCCCTTATTGTTTTTGTAGTTCTCATAGGACTTTTTAAGATTGTCTTATTATTTTTCTTAGCTCCAGCAATCATCTCAGGAGTAACCTTTGTTTCAGCTGTTATAATAAGAGCAGGGAAACCATATGAGAAATATTTATCCCACATCTCAGCTTTTTTTTCACAAGGTAGAGTAGATACAAATCTTGCCTCTTTTTTACCATAGATATGGAGATATTTATTTAACTCTTCACCTTTCTCATCAAAAAAACCTATTAACTCATATCCTACATGGTATAAACTAGGGAGTTTAAGTTGAAAATCTAAATCCCCCTCATTTATAACTTCCATATTAAAATGTTCCACTAATTTTCTAACTGTAAATACCTCTTCAAATTTTCTCATAATTTACAACTCCTTTTACTGAGAAAAATTTTGTTAATTTCCTAACATCTCTATCTCTTTAAAACCACTACTTTTCTCTTTTTTAGGTTGCTCATTTTTTATGTTTGAATTTATATTTTCCTCTTTTATCTCTATGTTTTCCTTAGGTTTTTCTACTTTTCTTTCAACTTCATGGATCTTTACCTTAGGAAGATCTTCACGTTTTTTAGTAGTTTTTTCTATACTCTCAATCTTTGTTTTTTTAATATTTACAGCTCCCTTTGGAATATTTTCTTTACTCTCTTTTGAGACTGTTTTATTAACTTTTTTAACTACTTCCTCTTTTTTTACACTCTCTTGAACCTTAGACTTTTCAACTATTTTTTCAACAGGTTTACTCTCTTTTTTCTCTGCTACACTTTCATTAGAATTAGGAGTTACATCTTTTGAACTATCTTCTTTTAATTTATTTTCTAATTTCTCTTCAGCTAATTTTTCTGCCTCTAATTTTTTCTGTTCTTCCATAGCCTTTAACTCTTCTAATTTTCTTAGCTCTTCAAGCCTTTTCTCCTCAGCTTCAAGACGTTTTTTCTCTTTAAAATTTCTATCCTCTTTCATATAGTTTTTATCTAAATAGAAGTTATCCTCTCTTCTAACAAAAGAGTTTGCAACTTTAGTATAAAGAGTTTCCTTTTTATTTTCTACTCCTCTTTTTACCTTTTTATACTCCTCATACATCTTATATTCATAAAATAGGAATCCAAAGAACACAACAAGTTTAATAAAAAAAGAAAAAGCTCCACCTTTTTTAGCCATTTATTTCCTCTTTAAATTTACTTAATAGATAGAATGATCCACAAATTAGAATAATTTTCTTATTCATTTCTTTTGCTTGTTCAAAAGCTTTTATTATATCATTTTCTACACTGCAACCTCTTTTATCATCTATAAGAGCATAGATCTCCTCTCCCACAGTTCCACGAGGATTTTCAGCTAAAGATGTAAATATTATATTTGAAGTTACAGGTCTTAAAATCTCTAATATATGTTTTCTATCTTTATCTTTTAAAATTGAAACTATTGCTACTACCTCATCAGGAGAAAATCCCTTTTCTACAACTTTTTTAAGTTCTGTCATTCCATCAGGGTTGTGTGCTCCATCTAAAACAACTAACGGATTTGATCTATATCTTTCAAATCTACATTGCCACACTGTTTTTTCACTAGCTCTTTTTATTGCTGCTTTATCAATTCCTAGCTCAACAGCTGCTTCATATGCACATAGGAAGTTTTTTACTTGATACTCTCCAAATAGTGAGAAGTTGTATATCTCATCTCCTATCTCAATTTTAGTAACAAAATTATTAAAATCTAAGCTCCATTTTCTATTTGCATATTTATCTAAAACATTTACTACATGGGCATTTTCTTCATATATAGCCTTTAAAAACTCTGGGTCCCTATCAGCAACAATAACCTTTGGTGTATCTTTTATAATTCCAGCTTTTTCCTTTGCTATTTTATAGATAGTATCCCCTAAATATTCAGTATGATCTAATGTTACATTTGTAATTATACAAAGCTCTGCATCAACTACATTTGTAGCATCAAATCTTCCCCCCATACCAGTTTCAAGTACTACATAGTCAGCTTTTTTATCTTGGAAATATTTAAACATCATAGCAGTAGTTACTTCAAAAAATGTAGGTTTTACCCCTGCCTTTGCAATAGCTTTTTTAACTTCATCATAGTAATAAGCTATCTCTTCATCTGAGATATCCTCTCCATTCATTCTAATTCTCTCATTAAATTTTAAAATGTGTGGAGATGTGTATTTTCCAACTTTATACCCAGCTTCAAGAAGTATAGTTTCCAGTGTAGTAGCAGTTGATCCCTTACCATTAGTTCCTGCTATATGAATTATCTTATAGCTTTTTTCTGGGTTTCCTAATTCTTTACAAATTTTTTCTATATTCTCTAAACCTAATTTTATTCCATGCATAGAATAAGAGTAAAGTTCATCTAATAATTGATCTATATTCATTTTTACCTCTTTATTTAATTAAATATCAACTATATTCTTTCTAAAATTCCTTCAATTATTGTTTTAGAATTTTTAGCAGCAAGTTTTACAAATTCAGGGAAATCTACCTTTGCATCGTGGTTAGCTTTGTCAGATATAGCTCTTATAATAAGGAATGGCATTTTAAATACATGGCAAACATGAGCCACAGCAGCCCCTTCCATCTCTGTACAATCAGCATTGAAAGTATCTCTTAGCCATTTGATCTTTTCAACTGATGCAACAAACTCATCTCCACTTACAATACGTCCCTTTCTAACTTTTTCTCTTCCAAATTTTTCAACAGCAACAGAGTAAGCAAGATCTACAAGTTCTCTATCAGCTTCAAATATATATGTATCCATTCTAGGAATTTGTCCAAGGGCATATCCAAAAGCTGTACTATCAAAGTCATGTTCTATTTGATCTACTCCAATAACAATATCTCCTATATTGATATCAGGATTTGTTCCCCCTGCTACTCCTGTAAATAAAACCTTTGATACTTTAAAGTGTTCTATCATTAAAGTTGCACATATAGCAGCATTTACCTTTCCAATTCCACCTTCAACTAATATAACCTCTTTATTTAAAAGATTACCTTTGAAAAATTCAAGATTCCCAATCTTTTCAACTTGAATATCCGTCATAATATTTTTTAATTCTATTACCTCTTCATTCATCGCTCCAATTATACCTATTCTCATTATTTTTTCACCTCTATATTAATTATTTTTTGTTTTTTTCTTCCTTAAAATTATACCATAGGAACAGTTATTAAGCAATTAAGATACCCAAATTTCTAAATTTATGTTATAATAATTTAGTATTAATATTTTAGTGTAGGTGGTACTTTTTATGATATATAGATTGCAATATTGGATAGTTATGATTTTTAGATTTATTCTTCTGCTTTTTCCTCAGAAATTGAGATTTAAGTTTGCTGAATTTCTAGGGTGGTTAGGGTATGTAGCTATAAAGAAACGTCGTGAAACTACTCTTATGAATTTAAAGTTAGCTTTTCCAAATAAAAGTGAGAAAGAGAGAGAGGAGATCGCTCTTGAATCATATAAGATTATGTTGAAAGCTTTTTTATGTTCACTTTGGTTTAAAGAGTATTTCAAAAATAAAGAGAATGTAAAAACTGTAAATAAAGAAGCCTTTGAAAAAGCTTATGCAAAGGGAAAGGGAGTTATTGTTGCTCTTATGCACATGGGAAATATGGAAGCAAGTGTAAAAGCTGTTGATGGTTATAGTCTTGTTACTGTCGCTAAGAAACAGAGAAATCCATATATTGATGATTTTATCACAGAAAGCAGAGAACGTGATCTAAATTTAACTCTTTTAAAGAAAAGCAAAGGAACAAGTAAGGAGTTAATTAAAAGATTGAACAATCAAAATATTATTGCTCTTTTTAGTGACCATAGGGATAAGGGAGCTATTGTTGACTTTTTTGGTGAAAGTGCAAAAGCACCTACTGGAGCTGTTTCTCTAGCTTTAAAATTTGATATTCCATTATTTTTAGTTTACAACACTTTCAATGAGGATAATAGTTGTACTGTCCATGTTCTAGATGAGATTGAACTTGTAAAAACTGATAGTTTTAAAGATGATGTTATCAACAATACACAAAATCTTATTCATAAGATGGAAGATGTTATTAGAGAATATCCTGAACAATGGATGTGGTTCCATGATAGATGGAATCTATATAGCAAATATTCTAAATTAAAAAAGAATAAGTGATTTTAAATTTCAAGAGAGAATAAATATACCAATCTATTTATTCTCTTTTATTTATCTTTATAATAAAAAAAGCTGAGTAACATAATCATTACCCAGCTCAAAATCATATTTTAATTATTTAGAATTTTTAGCAAAATCAGCTGCATTTTCTCCAGCAGTTTTTCCATAAACTGTAATATCAGTTACAGCATTTCCACCAATTCTGTTAGCTCCGTGTACTCCACCAGTAATTTCTCCAGCAGCAAATAATCCAGGAATTACTTTTCCATCAGCAGTAAGTACTTCAGCATTTGTATTGATACGTACTCCACCCATTGTGTGGTGAACAGCAGGTGATACTTCAATAGCATAGAAAGGAGCTTTTACAAGTTCTCTAGGTAAAGCAGTTTTACCAAAATCTTTGTCCTCTCCAGCTTTTACATATCCATTGTATTTAGCCATAGTATCAACTAAACCTTTAGCATCTACACCAATTTTTTTAGCTAATTCTTCAACAGTTGTACCTTCAACAGTAAATCCTTTTCTTACATAACCATTGATTGCTCCTAGTTTTTCTCTTACTTCTTGGTCAAATACTAAGAAAGCACTTTTTCCAGTTTGCTCAAGTTCAGCTTTAGAAACAACATCTCTAGTTTCAAGTTCGCTTACAAATCTCTTTCCTTCTCTGTTTACAAGGATAGCTCCCTCTCCTCTAACTGCTTCAGTGATCATAGCAGTTTTCTTATGTACTACTGTAGGATGAGTTTGAATTTCAGTCATATCAACTAAATCTCCTCCAACAGCTTTAACCATTTTGATTCCCTCTCCAGTGATAGCAGGGCTGTTAGTTGATCCAAATCCCTCTAATGATGGTTTGTATTCAGCTACCATTTTAGCATTAGCTCCAAATCCTCCAGTTGCCATTACAACAGCTTTTGCAGTGATATTGTAAGTTTCACCTTTATGTTTTACTTCAACACCAGTAACTTTATCACCAGTTTTTATTAATTTAGTAACTTCACTTTCAGTTCTTACATCAATTCCATCTTTTTCAGCAGTTTCAGCAAGAGCATCAACGATAACTGGTCCTACAGCTTGTCCACCAGCTGGTCTGTGAGTTCTCTTTGCACTTTGACCTCCAGTGAATACAACTTCACTAAGATCTGCTCCTCTTTCTGTTAACCAATCGATAATATTAGCTGAATCAGTAGTAAGTTTTTTTACTAATTCAGGGTTGTTAACGTTTTTTCCACCTTTCATAGTGTCATTGTAGAATAGTTCAGCATTATCTTCTATTCCTAATTTCTTTTGTAGCTTAGTGTTAGCAGCATTGATACCAGCTGTTGCATAGTTAGTATTTCCTCCTAACATTAACATTTTTTCTACTAAAACTACATTAGCACCTTTTTCTTTAGCAGCGATAGCAGCTGAAAGTCCAGCTCCTCCTCCTCCAACAACAACTACATCAGTAGTAATATTTTCAGCTCCATAACTAGCAGCAAATGTCATAGCAGCTAATAAGCACATAAGTTTTTTTCTCATTTTCCCACCTCAAAATTATTTTATATACAGAGTTTAACCCTCTATTTATATTATATATTATTTTATAAAAAAATGTCAACAATTAATATCTACTTTTTTCTAATTTTAAAATATTATTTTTCTTCAGCAATAACTTCACTTAAAGCTTTTTTAAACTCATCTCTACTTATACCATATCTGTTTAATCTTGAAAGAAATTGTTTTCCATTAGAATATCCTATTCCCAACTTTCCACCAACTCTTTCTCTTCTGATACTTGCTTCATTGTTTCCAACAAGTCCACAGTCCATTAAATAACTCATATCAAAAGTTTCTACAATATTTTCTAACACACTACATCTAGCTTTTTCTAAGGCATTGATTATAGCTTCAGGATTAGCATTTTCAACTCCTACATCTCCATCTTTTGTTCCCTCTATTCTTCTGATATAGGCATCCTTTGCTTCTGGAAAAAATTTATGAATATACTTTCTAATTTCCTCACCTGCATGGTCAGGATCTGTTAAGATAATAATCCCTCTATTTTTATTAGCCACTCTTATTTTCTCAATAGTTCCAGCTTTTCTCACTGCAAACCCATTTACTTGAATTATCTCTGCATCAACAGCAGCTTTTACTGCTGAAATATCATCTCTTCCCTCAACTACTATTATCTCTTTAATCTTTTTCTTCATTTTTACCTCTCATTAAATCTAACTTAATTTTTTACCATATTATTGTATCAGAAATTCAAGAAAAATAATAGTAAAAATAAGAATAAAGTTAATTTATTGGTACAAAAAAATAAAAAAGGTGTTAATACATTTAAGTACCAACACCAAAGATTATATATCTTTTTTAAATCTTTTCAGGCTTTGCCACAACAATATTCTTTTCATTTACATATGTAACAAACCCTGGTTTTCCACCTTTTGGTTTATTTATATATCTCTTTTGAGTATAGTCAACACTTATTTTATCCCCTGTACTACTCTTAGAATAGAAAGCAGCTACCTCTGCTCCCTTCATAAGCATCTCATCTGTCACTACACTTGCTTTTATAATAACATGTGATCCAGGAATATTTTTTGAGTGTAACCAAATATCATTTTTTTCAGCTACTTTAAAAGTAAGGTTATCATTTTCAATATTGTTTCTTCCGTATAAGATTCTGTAATCTTCAAACTCAAGAACTCCATATCCTATCTCTTTATTGACTTTTTTTCTATTACCTTTCTTTTGCTGAACTTTTAAATATCCCTGTGCAACTAGCTCTTCTTGAATCAATTTCAAGTTATTAGTATCATCACTACTATCAATAAAAAGTTTAACACTATTTAGATACTCTAACTCCTCATTAATTTCTCTATTTCTTCTAGCATTAGCCTCCATACCTCTTTTTAACTTATTGTACTTTTTATATGTTTTTTCAAGGTTTTCTTGTGGAGAAAGTTGAGGTTCTAAAGGAATTTCAATCTCTCTGTTGTTGTAGAAATCATAAGTTTTTAAGCTTGTCATACCTCTCTTTATAGAGTATATTGAGGCAGCTAAAATATCTCCTAGCTCCTTATACTTTTCAAAATCACTTTTCTCTTCAGCTTCAGCTTTTAAAATAGAAAGAATCTTACTGTTTTTCTTTACCTTTTTATTAATATTATCTAAAAGTCTTGTTTTTAAAGTATCAAAGGAACTAGATAGATTTTCAGTGTTGATATAGTAGTTTATAACTTCCCTAAAACTATCAAACTCCAACACCTCATCATATTTTTCCTTTGGCACAATATTTAAAACTGTTCCTAAAACAATTCTTTTATTATTTAAAAATATTTTTGGTGATAGAGGAGCATCTAATATATTTTTAAAATCACAGTAATCTTTTATATTAGAAACTGTCAATTTTCCAATTCCCTCTACATTTTTAAGAAGAGTTTTCTCCTCTATAAATCTATTAAACTCCTCTTTTCCTATCTCAATAGGAGATATTTTTTCATCTATTACAGGTTGTTCATATTGTAATCCTGGGAACATAGCTCTCAATCTATTTTCCTCAAGAGAGAAACGTTTTAATAGATCTACTATTTTATTTTCTCCATCAACTAGAATAAAGTTAGAGTATTTTCCCATAATCTCAAAAATTATAGAGTAGTTCTTCACCTCTCCAAGCTCATTTATTCTAGCAAATTTAAATACTAATATTCTATCAAAACCAAGTTGCTCTACATCTGTCAACATAGCATTCAGTAGATGTTTTCTCATATTAGCTGCAAGTCCTGTACTATTTTCTAAAACTCCCTCTTTAGAGTTTGAGATATAGCAGATAGGAAAAGTAGGGTTACAAGAGAAAACTAACTCTGTTTTTCCAAAGAAAACTGACAGTGATGTTTCAGTATTTTTTGTTATCTTATTTATCTTTTTCCCTGTAAGCTCTCTTTTTAATTCATCTTTTATCTTATTTAGTGATATTCCATCAATGTAAAACATATGCACTCCTATGTTAATTAATCTTTTTTAATTCCAATAAGATTTTTAGCATCAAGAATATCAAGTACTAAAAGTTCTCCATCATTTTTCTTCAAAATAAAGTTATCTTTATTATCACTTTCCATAATCTCTATAACTGTAAAGTTTTCAACTCCATGGCTAGCAAAATAGTTTTGAACTATTGGAGTTCCTTTAATTTCAACTATTGATACTCTACTTCCAACAGGAAAATCAGTAATTACAAGTGGTCTAAAATCATTTGTTTTCTTTTTCAAAGAATCAAGGATAATTTCAAATACACTTATAAAGTGTTCTAATTCCTCTTTTGGAATATTTTCTGTGATACTTGACATAATCATTTTATGATAGTTATTGTGATATGTTAAAGCACTAGCTCCCTTAGGAGTAAGTGAAACAAAAACCTTTCTTCTATCTGAATTTGATCTAACTCTAGCTATAAATCCTTTTTCTGTAAGTTTAGAAACAGCAACAGTAGCTGTTCCCATTGTAATTCCAATCTTATCTGACAACTCATTCATAGTTAATGAGTCTTGTCCTATTGCTTCTATCAAATGAAGTTCTGTATGAGTAAGACATTTTATCCCTCTTTTTAGAGCCATATCTTCACTTTTAAAAAATAGTTTATAGAAGTTCCCCAATAATTCATCTACCTTTTTAATATTTGCACTCATATTTTACCCTCTCTTTAATAAATTTATTCTTTCCTCATAATCTCCTGAAAATACATAAGAACCAGCAACAAATATATTTGCTCCAGCTTCGATACATTGTCCAATAGTATCAGCTGTAATTCCACCATCAACTTGGATATCTACATCTTTGCTCAATGCTCTAACATCTTTTATCTTTTCAACTGCACTTGGTATAAATTTTTGTCCTCCAAATCCTGGGTTTACACTCATAACAAGTACCATATCAATATCATTGATAATATATTTTAATACATTAACTGGAGTGGCAGGGTTTAAAGATACTCCTGCTTTTATTCCGTGAGCTTTTATTTGTTGAATAACTCTGTGAAGATGTAGTGTAGATTCAGCATGAACAGTTATTAAATCTGCTCCAGCTTTTACAAAGTCATCAATATATCTCTCTGGTCTATCTATCATTAAGTGTACATCAAAAACAAGTTTAGTTCTATTTCTTATAGCTTTTACAACAGGGGCTCCAAAAGTGATGTTAGGCACGAAAATTCCATCCATAACATCTATATGCACATAATCTGCACCTGCTCTATCTATTGCCTCAATTTCTTCCCCTAATCTGCTAAAATCTGCTGACAGTATTGAAGGAGCTATTTTAATATTTTTATTCATATTTATTCCACCTCTCATTTTTAAGTTTTTCATATATTCTTTTATAAAATTCATATCTAGTTTGTGAGATTAATCCCTCTTCTACTCTACTTTTAATTATACAACCTGGCTCATTTAAATGCAAACAGTTATGGAATTTACAGCTTTCTTCCACAGCAAACTCTGGGAAAAGTCTAATCAACTCTTGAGCATCTTTAATATCTGGTAGCTCAACTGATGAGAAACCTGGAGTATCAATAATATATCCTCCATCTTTTAATGGTAAAAGATTTGTATCTTTTGTTGTGTGTTTTCCTCTCTTCAATCTCTTACTTGTCTCTCCAGTTTCAAGTTTTTTAGCATTTTGTAGAAGATTTATAATACTTGATTTTCCTACTCCACTAGGTCCTCCAAAAGCAGTTATCTTATCTTTAATAAAAGCTTTTAGTTCTTCAATCCCAATATTTTCTCTTTCTGATACAAGAAAATATGGTATATTCAGTTGCTTTAAAAACTCTAAATTCTTTTTGATATCTTCAATCTCTTCTTCTGTCAATAGATCTATCTTATTTACAACAATAATTGGAGATATTTTGTAATAGAAACCTCTAAGAATTAGAATATTTAATCTTTCATAATCTATTGCAGGATCTTTTCCAGCAAATTGTATTACTAAATAATCTATATTTGCCACTAAAGGTCTTTCAACTAGATTTTTTCTTTTTTCTACTTTTATAATAGCATTGTCCTCAGATATCTCAACTATATCTCCAACAACACAATTTTGCTTGTCATCTTTTCTTTTTAAAATCCCTCTAAGTTTACACTCATACACTTGTTCATCAACTTTTACATAGTAAAAACCTTGTATTTTATTTATAACAATACCTTTTATTTTCATCCCTCCATACTGTTATTTTATTCTATTTACAGTGATATCTATCTCTGTTCCTGCTGGAACTTTTCTTCCTGAAACTATACTTGTTTCAATAACAACACCATCTGGTATTTCTGCTAATGTTACATAATTAATTTTTCCTACAAGTAGTGAATTTTCACTTAAAAGAATTTCAGCATCATTTACATCAACTCCAATAATATCTGGCATCTTTGTTTCCATCATCTGCTCTGAACTATTTATAAGGAAAGAGATTTTTTGTCCTTTCTTTAAAAGAGTATCTGTAGCTGGATCAGTAGCAATAACCTCATTATATGGAAGAGCTGCCTTTGTTGAGGCTACTCTATCAACTATCAATCCCTTTTGTTCAACTATGGCTTTAGCATCAAGGAAGTTCATTCCCACAAGTTGTGGCACTTCTACTAGAGCCTCTCCTTTACTTACCCAAACCTTGATATTTCTATTTTTCTTTACAATACTATTAGGCTCAGGTTCTTGCATAAATATCTCACCTACTGGAAGTTCTGAGAACTCATCTCCCATATTTCTAATGTTAAGATTGTTATCAGTTAAAAGTTCTTCAGCCTCTTCAAGAGTAAAGCTCTTTAAATCTGGCACTTTGTAGTAAGTTTCATTGAAATATGATTTTTCAAATATTTTTAATGAAAAGAACCCTGCTACACCTAGAGCTACAACTGTGATAAAAGAGAAAAAAACTAACTTTTTATTCATTTAATCCTCCTGAAAAAAATCAATTTATATACTATTTGATGATAACATATGAGATGGAAAATATCAATAAACTTTTATTGTAAGATAGTTTGGAGATTTTTTTATTATATTAATAAATCTATCTAAAATATTATTATATTTTTAGTATATCAAAGAAAAAAATCTCATGTCAATGCTATAAAAAAATATATACAAGAAAAAAATTTTATAATATACCATTTAATGGTAAAGACTTAAAAAATGGAGGAAAATATGAAACTAACTCTTAGAGAAAAAGAAAAACTTCTTATAGTTGTAGCTGCTGAAGTGGCTAGAAGAAGAAAAAATAAAGGTTTAAAACTTAACTACCCTGAGGCTATTGCATTGATTACTGATGAATTGATGAAAGGAGCTAGAGAGGGAAAGAGTGTTGAAGAATTAATGAGCTTTGGAAGAACTATCCTTACTAGAGATGATGTAATGGAAGGTGTGCCAGAGATGATAGAAACTGTACAAGTTGAAGCAACTTTCCCAGATGGAACAAAACTTGTAAGTGTTAAAGATCCAATTGAATAGGAGGCAAAATGAAACCGGGAGAATATATTTTAAGAAAAGATAAAATAGTTTGTAATGCTGGAAAAGAAGCTATTACATTGAGAGTTATAAATAGAGGAGATAGAGCTATACAAATAGGGTCTCACTTCCACTTTTATGAAGTAAATCCAATTCTTGAATTTGATAGAGTAAAAGCTTATGGAAAGAGATTGGACATAGCTGCTGGAACTGCTGTAAGATTTGAGCCAGGAGATGAAAAAGAGATTAGACTTATTGATATAGCAGGAAATAGAAAAGTTTATGGTTTAAATGATAAAGTAAACGGAGCATTAGACTAGGAGGGAAAATGAGCTTTGAAATAGGAAGAAAACAATATGCTTCTATGTATGGTCCAACTACTGGAGATAGTATAAGACTAGCAGATACGGAGCTTTTTATTAGAATAGAAAAAGATTACACTACTTATGGAGAAGAGTGTAAATTTGGTGGTGGAAAATCTCTAAGAGCTGGAATGGGACTTAACCCTGTTGAGATGAGAGATAATGAAAAAGTTGTTGATACAATAATCACAAATGCAGTTATTCTTGACTATACAGGAGTTTATAAAGCTGATATCGGTATAAAAGATGGAAAGATTAAATTTATCGGTAAAGTTGGAAACCCAGATATGATGGACAATGTAGATTTTATTGTATCTGCAAGTACTGAAGTTATAGCTGGAGAGGAACAATAGTTACAGCTGGAGGAATTGATACTCACGTTCATTATATTACACCTGAAATAGTTGAAACTGCTTTAAGTGGAGGACTTACAACTCTTATAGGTGGAGGAACAGGACCTGCTGAAGGAACAAAAGCTGTTACTTCAACTCCGGGAGCATGGCATATTCACAGAATGTTAGAATCAGCAGAAGGATTCCCTATTAACTTTGGTTTCTTTGGAAAGGGAAGTGGAGCTGTTGAAGGACCTAATGAGGAGCAAATAGAGGCTGGAGCTATCGGTTTAAAAGTTCATGAAGACTGGGGAGCTACAAGATCAGCTATTGACAATGCATTAAAATGTGCAGATAAATATGATGTTCAAGTTGCATTACACTCTGATACACTAAATGAATTTGGATTTGTTGAAGATACTATTGATGCAATAAAAGATAGAGTAATTCATACTTTCCATACAGAGGGAGCAGGGGGAGGACACGCACCTGACATCGTTAGAATGGCATCATTTAACAATGTATTACCAGCATCAACTAACCCTACTAAACCTTTTACAGTTAACACAATAGCTGAACATTTAGATATGTTAATGGTTTGTCATCACCTAGACCCTAAAGTTCCTGAAGATTTAGCTTTTGCTGATTCAAGAATCAGAGAGCAAACAATAGCTGCTGAAGATATTCTCCAAGATATGGGAGCTTTAAGTATTATGAGTTCTGATGCTCTTGCAATGGGAAGAATTGGAGAGGTTGTAATGAGAACTTGGCAAACAGCTCATAAAATGAAACTACAAAGAGGAATTTTAGAGGGAGATGAGGAGTATTGTGATAACAATAGAGCTAAAAGATATATTGCTAAATACACAATCAACCCTGCTCTAGCTCATGGAATCTCTGAATATGTAGGTTCTATTGAAGTTGGAAAATATGCTGACTTAGTTATTTGGGAACCTGCTTTCTTTGGAGTAAAACCTAAAATGGTAGTAAAATGTGGAATGGTAGCTCAAGCTGTTGTTGGAGATGCCAATGCAACAATTCCTACACCTGAACCAATGATTATGAGAAATCAATTTGGAGGGTATGGAAAAGCTATTGGAAGCACATCTATAACATTTGTTTCAACTTATGCTTATGAAGATGGAATCAAAGATAAACTAGGATTGAATAAAATAGTTTTACCAGTTAGAGGACATAGAACTTTAACTAAAAAAGATATGAAACTAAACAATGCAACTCCAAATATCACTGTTGATCCTCAAACATATGATGTAAGAGTAGATGGAGAGTTAATCACTTGTGAGCCATTAAAAGAATTACCAATGGCACAAAAATATTTCTTATTCTAATTTAAGGAAGGTAAAAAGATGATATTAGATAAAATTCTTGGAAATATAAAGGATATGGAAGATATACACTGTCATGTAGAGAGAATCTACTTAGAAAGTGATGAACTTTTAAAAAGAGTTTTAAGAGTGACATCAGATCATGGACATGAGTATGGAATCTCTTTACCAAAGGGTAGTGAAATGAGAGATGGAGATATTCTTTTCAATGATGGACATAATATGGTTGTTATCTCTGTAAAAGAGGATGATGTTATTGTTATCACTCCTAGAGATATAAATGAGATGGGAGAGGTAGCACACAACCTTGGAAATAAACATTTACCAGTTCAAATTGAAGATGGTAAGATAATTATTCAATATGATTACTTAGTAGAAAAATTCCTACAAGATCTACAAGTAAATTTTGAAAGAAAAAATATGAAATTAAAGCAGGCATTTAGACATGTGGACCACAGCCATTAATATGAAAATTTTAAATGTTATGCAAATTTGTGATTCAAACTTTCCAGTAGGTTCTTTTAACCACTCTTTTGGTATGGAGACATATTTAAGAGATGGAGATATAAAAGATACTGCTACTCTAAAAGTTTGGTTACTATCATATCTTAAACATCAATTTATATATAATGATGGTTTTGCTATGAGAATAGTTTTTGAAAAATTAAAAGAAAAGAAGATAGATGATATTTGGGAACTAGATAGAAAGATCACTGTACAAAATACTTCAAAAGAGAGTAGAGATGGAGCTAAACTAATTGGACAAAGAATGATTAAAACCTATTTAGAGCTTTATGATATACCTCTTTTAAAAGAGTATGGAGATAGAATCAGAAAAAAACTATCTTTTGGACATCCTAGTATTGCCACTGCTATTCTTTTGAATTATTTGGAAATATCTGTTGAAGATACTATTCTATATTATATGTATAGTACAATCTCAACTTTAATTCAAAATGGAGTAAGAGCTATCCCTCTAGGACAAAAGGATGGACTTATTTTAATGCAGGAGTTTTTCCCTATATTTGAAAAATTACTGTTAGAGATAATGAATCTGAGAGATGAGGATTTTGGATTGACAGTTCCGGGATTAGAGATATCACAAATAAATCACGAAGAATTAGTATTTAGATTGTTTATGTCTTAAAATTAATTTCCTCTGCTCCCTATAAAGATCTTTTTGTATGGGAGCAAAGGAGATAGAAAAAAAGGAGAGGTAATGAAAGAACCAGTAATAATCGGTGTTGGAGGACCAGTAGGTTCAGGGAAGACACTTCTAATAGAGAGAGTTACTAGAATGATGGCAAATGATTACAAGATTGCTGTTATAACTAATGATATTTATACAAAAGAAGATGCTATGTTTATGGTGAAAAACTCTGTTTTACCTGAAGATAGAATAATTGGAGTAGAAACTGGAGGTTGTCCTCATACAGCTATAAGAGAAGATGCCTCTATGAACTTTGCTGCAATAGATGAATTAAAAAGTAGATTTGATGACTTAGATATAATCTTCCTTGAAAGTGGAGGAGATAATCTAGCAGCTACTTTCAGTCCTGATTTAGTAGATTTTTCAATCTATATAATTGACGTGGCTCAAGGGGAGAAAATTCCTAGAAAAGCTGGACAAGGAATGATTAAAAGTGATATGTTCATTATAAATAAGATAGATTTAGCACCATATGTTGGGGCAAATCTTGATGTAATGAGAGAGGATACAAAAGTTTTTAGAAAAGAGAAAGACTTTATATTTACAAATCTTAAAACAGATGAGGGAGTAAATAGAGTTATTGATTGGATTAAATCTAATTGTCTTTTAGAGGGGCTTAAATAGATGAGAGAAAAAATCACAATAGATGATTTAGGAAAAAACAATCTTGCTGGGTATACTGAACTTATTTTACAAAAAACTCCTAGAAGAACAGGAGCAAAGAAAAGTTATACAGTAGGAGCAGCTAAGATCTCTCCAGCTATATATTTAGATGACGATACTATCCCATGTTACTATCTTATTCAACTTGGTGGAGGATATATTGAGGGAGAGTATTATGAAAATAGATTAAAATTAGAGGAGGGTAGCCAAGCTATTTTAACCACTCAAGCATCTAGTAAGATCTATAAAAGTGAAAATGGTATTCCTTCAAAGCAATATACTAATCTGCAACTTGAAAAAAATAGTAAACTTGAGTTTATAAATGATAGTGTAATTTTGTATAAAGATGCAGTATATGAGCAAAGCACAGATATATATTTAGAAGAGAGAGCAACTCTTATATATTCTGATGGTATAACTGCTGGGTGGTCACCTGATGGAAAGCTCTTTCAATATACAAGTGCTAGAATAAAAACAAATCTTTATCTAAATGGAGAATTGATCTATTTAGATAATCTAAAAATTACACCTAAAGATTATGAGATGCAAAGCTTTGGTATTCTTGAGGGATATAAAAATTTTGGAACAATGGTAGTAATTGATGAGAGAGTAGATAAAGAGCTGATAAAGAGAGTGAGAGAGGAAACAAAAAATCTAAATTTAGATGTGAAATTTGGAATCTCTCTTCTTGAGAAAAATGGATTTATAGTTAGGGTATTAGGAAATCTTACTCAAGATATTCAAAAGGTTATAAATAAAGTTCATACATATTTAAGAAAAGAGTTTTTTGAATTTGAGGAGCTAGATTTAAGAAAGTACTAATTTAAAAACTATAATTTATAGTTCTAATAATTAAAGTAAAAATATATTATCCCTAACATCAAGTTGACGTAATTTGGAAGTGAATATTAGAAG
>ERZ838839.1365-NODE-1365-length-24008-cov-10.199641_pt1 | contig 24008 bp, 15 predicted proteins | sample MGYA00519909_ERZ838839 | MGnify/ENA primary metagenome ERZ838839 (study PRJEB31850, sample SAMEA3708843) | human gut metagenome | biome: human gut; feature: human-associated habitat; material: faeces | place: China | collected 2014 ... | reverse complement strand
CCAGGTTTGGACGGTCCCCTGCGACATCGCCCTGCCCTGCGCGACCCAGAACGAGATCAACAAGGAGTCCGCTGAGGCTCTGGTGAAGAATGGCTGCACCGTCGTGTGCGAGGGCGCCAACATGCCCAGCACCCCGGAGGCCATCGAGGTCTACCTGTCCAACGGCGTCCTGTACGGACCCGCCAAGGCTTCCAACGCCGGCGGCGTGGCCACCTCCGGCCTGGAGATGAGCCAGAACTCCGAGCGCCTGAGCTGGACCTTCGAGGAAGTCGATGCCAAGCTGAAGGGCATCATGGAGGGCATCTTCCACGCTTCCTACGACGCTTCCGTCGCTGCCGGTTCCGAGGGCAACCTGATGGTGGGTGCAAACTGCGCCGGCTTCCTGAAGGTCGCCACCGCCATGATGGCACAGGGCATCACCTACTAAGTCATCCTGCATCGTCCAAGAGCCGCGCCCGCAGGGGTGCGGCTCTTTTTTGGTATTTGACAAACCACGTTCCATCGTTTATACTGATGCTGACAGGAGGTGTGTCTTGTGAATTATACGGTTCCCTACAATGGCACGTTCTGCAGCCGGAAAAAGATCCAGAAGAAGCGCACGCCCTCCCGCGAAGCGCTGGAGATCCGGGACTACTGCCGTACACACACGTTCTCCGTGGAAGAAAAGGCCGACGGAGAGATCGTTGACCATGTGCACGAGGTCAACCGGAAATGCTGAACGTCCGACCCTATACCCCTGCGCTTCAGAAACTTGCAGCCAAGTTCGACTGCGGGAACTCCTACCTGAACCAGTTTCTGCGCAGTCCGGATGCGCTGGACGCCGGGGTCGGCAAGACCTTTGTGTTTCTCACCGAACATGCCGAGAGCATCGTCGGTTACTACAATCTCAGCTGCGGCTCGCTGGACGAGATCGAGGGTGATGTCCGCTACAAGATCGGCGGCACCATCCACATCGGTTATTTTGCCATTGACGAAAAATTCCAGCATCAGTTGCAGGCAACCACTCCCAACGGCATCCACCTGTACTGGGGCGATGTCCTGTTGGAGGAATGCCTGAGCCGCATTGAAGCCATCCGCAGCCAGCAGGTGGGCGTGTCGTTCGTCACACTGGCCTCCTCCGAGGCAGGCGAACGCCTGTACCGCCACCACGACTTCGAGGACCTGGACGCCGACATCACGTTCAGCCCTTCTCACGGGGAGGATAAATGCATCTGTCTCTATCTCCCGCTGGATTATTGACCCACACGACCAGAGCCGCGCCCGCAGGGGTGCGGCTCTTTTTTGGTATAACCCCGCCCCGCTCTGCCCACACTGGCAGTATCTCATGGCAGAAAGGGAGCTTTGTATGGACGAGCAGATGTTTTGTTTTCAGTGTGAGCAGGCGGCGGGCTGCACCGCCTGCACCGGCGCAGCGGGGGTGTGCGGCAAGTCGGCCGAGACAGCCGCCGCACAGGACCGGCTCACCGGGGCGCTCATCGCGTTTGCCGGGCAGCTCATCGCGGCGGGGCGCGGCCCGGCCCCGGAACAGGCCCGGCTGCTGATGCAGGGGCTGTTCACCACCATTACCAACGTGAACTTTGACCCCGCCGCCGTGGACGCGCTGACCCGCCGGGTGCACGACGCCAGCCCCGGCACCGGCCCGGACTACGACATGCAGGCCCTCTGGCGGGAACCGGACGCCGACCGGCGCAGCCTGAAATGCTTTGTGCTGTTCAGCCTGCGGGGCATGGCCGCCTACAACTACCACGCCCGGGTGCTGGGCCGCATCGACCCGGAGCTGGACCGGTTCTTCTGCACCGCCCTGCAGGCCGTGGGCGACCCCGGCCAGACCACCGACGCCCTGTGGCAGCTGGTGCAGGCCACAGGAGAAGCCAGCTACCGCTGCATGGAGCTGCTGGACGCGGCCAACACCGGCGCGTTTGGCGATCCGGAACCGGTGCAGGTGCCCCTGACCATTGAAAAGGGGCCGTTCATCGTGATTTCCGGCCACGACCTCTACGACGCACAGCAGCTGCTGGAACAGACTGCAGGCCGGGGCGTCAACGTCTACACCCACTCGGAGATGCTGCCCGCCCACGGCTACCCGGAGCTGAAGCGCCGCTACCCCCACCTCAAGGGCAACTTTGGCACCGCATGGCAGAACCAGCAGCGGGAGTTCGAGGACATCCCCGCGCCCATCCTGTTCACCACCAACTGCATCATGCCCCTGCGCGCCAGCTACGCCGACCGGGTGTTCACCACCTCGGTGGTGGCTTACCCCGGCGTGCCCCACATCGACGAAGGGCGCGACTTTTCCCCGGTGATCGAAAAGGCGCTGGAGCTGGGCGGCTACGCGCAGGACACCCTGCTGCCCGGCCTGAACGGCGGCTCCACGGTGACCACCGGTTTTGCCCGCACCGCCGTGCTGCAGCACGCGGACGAGATCGTGCAGGCGGTGCGGGACGGCAAGCTGCGGCACTTCTTTCTGGTGGGCGGCTGCGACGGCACCCGGCCCAGCCGCCGCTACTACACCGAGTTTGCCCGCCTTACCCCGCCCGACACCATCCTGCTGACCCTGGCCTGCGGCAAGTTCCGCCTGAACGACCTGCCCCTTGGCACCGTGCCGGGCACCGGCCTGCCCCGCATCCTGGACGTGGGCCAGTGCAACGACGCCTACAGCGCCATCCGCATCGCATTGGCGCTGGCCGACGCCTTTGGCTGCGGCGTCAACGACCTGCCCCTCTCGCTGGTGCTGTGCTGGTTTGAGCAGAAGGCCGTGTGCATCCTCATCGCGCTGCTGGCGCTGGGCATCCGGAACATCCGGCTGGGGCCTACCCTGCCCCCGTTCCTCTCGCCGGGGGTGGTGCGCACCCTGCAGGAACGGTACGGCCTCAAGCCCATTGCCACCCCGGAAGCCGACCTGCGGGCCATTCTGGGCGGGTGAGGTTTCGTTTGGTTATTTTGCAACAAACCCGCAACTCAAAATTAGCGATTCTGCCTAAGGAATTTTTCCGGTTTTTATTCACTCCACCAAAAAATGACGGTAGGGCTTGCATTCCATCCCCGTCATGCATATTATAATGGTATGAATTCTTATGAAAGGGGGGACAAGGCTATGAAGTGCAGAATGTTTGCGCTCTCGCTGGCACTGGGTGCCCTGCTTTGTCTCGCCCCGTCGGCCGCCGCGCTGGAACCCCAGCCGGAGGTCCCCGCCCCGGACGCCGCTGAGCCCGCCGGGCAGGCCTTGACCGAAGAAGTAACCAAAGAAGTGACTGTGACCGTGGAGGTGCCCATCCTGCCGGAGAAGCCGCCCATCCAGATCAGCTACACCACCCCGGAAGAGATCGGGTTTGCCTGGGAGGAGGATGGCCTGGAGCTGGAAGTGGCCGAGGTACTGCCGGTGGAAGAGATTTCTCTGGCACCGGACCCCGACGCAGACGCCTCCGCCCCGGAAGCCCCGGCTGACTCTGACGACACCAACGGCACCGAAGCTGCCGCCGCATCCGACGCCCCGGCTCAGGCTCCCCACACGGAAGCGCCCGCCGCCGTGCAGGACGCTGCCCCGGCAGTGCCCACCCTGCCCCAGACCGGCACCACCGGCTGGGCCGCCGCCGCACTGGCTGCCTTTGGCACCGGCCTGCTGGCCGCCGTGCAGTGCCTGACCCGCAAAGCAAAGCGTTCCTGAGTTCTGAGTGTTCCGCATCACTCAGGGCAAATTCCTCCAAACCGCCGTACCCGCGTGCACAACGCCGGGTGCGGCGGTTTCTTGTTTTCCTCCGCACAAAAGCAGAAGCGGGAGCCCGTTGTAAGGCTCCCGCTTCTGCTTGTTTAGGATAGGAAAGAGAATGGCTTGATCAGAGGTTGGTGTAGCCCATCAGGTAACGGTCCACGGCGGCGGCGCAGTCGCGGCCCTCGCGCAGGCCCCACACCACAAGGCTCTGGCCCCGGCGCATGTCGCCGCAGACGAATACCTTGTCCACGTTGGTCTTGAAGTTCTGGTCGGCTACATTGCCGCGGGGGGTGCGGTCCACGCCAAAGGCGTCGGCCACATAGCTCTCGCAGCCGGTAAAGCCTGCGGCGATGAACGCCAGCTGGCAGTCATAGGTGAATTCTTCGCCGGTGGGCACCATCCTGGTGCGGCCGGTCTCCGGGTCGCGTTCCGGCTTCAGATAACTGATGACCGCGCCGGTCAGGTTGCCGGCATCGTCTTTCAGGAACTCCTTCACGGTGGTCTGGTAGATGCGCGGGTCCTTGTTGAACTTGGCCAGGCACTCGGTCTGGCCGTAGTCCACCTTCAGCACACGGGGCCACTCCGGCCAGGGGTTGGAGGCCGCGCGCTCCTTGGGGGGCTGAGGCATCATTTCCAGAGCCACCAGATCGGTGCAGCCCTGCCGCAGGGCGGTGCCCTGGCAGTCGTTGCCGGTGTCGCCGCCGCCGATGACCAGCACGTTCTTGCCCTTGGCGTCGATGGCCTTGCCGTCGGCAAATTTGCTGTCCAGCAGACTCCTGGTCACGCTGGTGAGGTAGTCCACCGCAAAGTGGACGCCGTTGGCGTCCCGGCCGGGCACGTTCAGGTCGCGGGCCTGCTTGGCACCGCAGCACAGCACCACGGCGTCGTAGCTGCTCAGCAGCTCTTCGGCGGCAATGCTGCCGCCCACATCCATGTTGGTGCGGAACTCCACGCCCTCGGCCTGCATGAGTTTGATGCGGCGCTCGATGACCGATTTGTCCAGCTTCATGTTGGGGATGCCGTACATCAGCAGGCCGCCCACCCGGTCGGCGCGCTCGAATACGGTCACGGCATGGCCGCGCTTGTTCAGGTACTCGGCCACCGACAGGCCGGACGGGCCGCTGCCCACCACGGCCACGCTCTTGCCGGTGCGGGCCGGGGGCGGGGCGGCGTGGAGCCAGCCCTTGGCGTAGCCCGTCTCGATGATGGCATGCTCGTTCTCACGCACGGTCACGCTGCTGCCGGTCACGTCCCCGCAGGTGCAGGCGGCCTCGCACAGGGCGGGGCACACCCGGCTGGTGAACTCCGGGAAGCGGTTGGTGGCCAGCAGCCGATGCAGCGCCAGCTCCCACTTGCCGTGATACACCAGATCGTTCCACTCCGGGATCAGGTTGTTCAGCGGGCAGCCGGAGGCCATGCCGCCGATCATCATGCCCGCCTGACAGAAGGGGACGCCGCAGTCCATGCAGCGTGCCGCCTGGGTCTGCTGCTCCTCGCGGGAGAGCCAGATGTGAAATTCGTCAAAGGTTTCCATGCGCTCCAGCGGCGGTACGTCCGTGCTGGTCTTGCGCGAATAATCCATAAATCCTGTGGTCTTGCCCATGATGTTCCCCTCCTTACTTGTTCTTCTGCACCGTGTAGAATGCTTCGATCTGCGCCTGCTCGCCGTCCAGACCGCGCTCTTCCACCGAGGCGATCACCCGCAGCATGCGGTCGTAGTCGTAAGGCAGAACTTTCTTGAACTTGGGCAAAAACTCGCTGAAGTTGTCCAGGATCTCCTTGCCGCGGGGGGAGCCGGTAAGCTCCACATGCTCGCGGATCAGCTCCTTCAGGGTGGCCACGTCGTACTTGTGCTCCACCGGTTCCAGGCTGACCGTCTCCTTGTTGACCCGCTGGTAGAAGTCCCAGTTCTCATCCAGCACATAGGCGATGCCGCCGGTCATACCGGCCGCAAAGTTCTTGCCGGTGGAACCCAGCACCACCACGGTGCCGCCGGTCATGTACTCACAGCCGTGGTCGCCCACGCCCTCCACGACGGCGGTGGCACCGCTGTTGCGCACGGCAAAGCGCTCACCGGCCACGCCGGAGATGAAGGCCTTGCCGCTGGTGGCACCGTACAGGGCCACGTTGCCGGTGATGATGTTCTCTTCCGGCTTGAAGGAGATGCCCTGCGGCGGGCGCACAACGATCTTGCCGCCGGACAGGCCCTTGCCCATGTAGTCGTTGCAGTCGCCCACCAGGTCCAGCGTCAGGCCATTGGGGATAAAGGCGCCGAAGCTCTGGCCGCCGGCACCCACACAGTGGGCGGTGAACACGTCATCCGGCAGGGTGCTGCCGTACTTGCGGGTGATCTCGCTGCCAAAGATGGCACCAAAGGCGCGGTCGGTGTTGGACACGTTCAGGGTCACGCTCTGGGGGTTCTTGCTGCCCAGCTTGAACTTCTTCATGAGCACCTTCATGTCGAGGGTGTTCTCCAGATGGAAGTCGTAGGTGTCAGCGGGCACAAAGTGCACGTTGCTGTTGGCGATGGCGGGGTTGTGCAGGATGCAGTCCAGATCCATCTTGGAAGCACGGCTGCCGGGGGCAGCGTCCTTCACGCGCAGCAGGTCGGTGCGGCCCACCAGCTCGTCCACGGTGCGCACGCCCAGCTTGGCCATGTACTCCCGCAGCTCCTGTGCCACGAAGGTCAGGTAGTGGATGATATATTCCGGTTTGCCGTGGAAGTGCTTGCGCAGCTCCGGGTTCTGGGTGCAGATGCCCATGGGGCAGGTGTCCAGGTTGCACACGCGCATCATCACGCAGCCCTCGCACATCAGCAGGCTGGTGCCAAAGCCGAATTCCTCCGCGCCCAGCATGCAGCTGATGGCCACATCCCGGCCGGAGAGCAGCTTGGAGTCGCTCTCGATGCGCACCCGGGTGCGCAGGCCGTTGAGGATCAGGGTCTGGTGGGTCTCGGCGATGCCCAGCTCCCAGGGCAGGCCCGCGTTCTGGATGGAGGTGCGGGGCGCGGCACCGGTGCCGCCGTCGTAGCCGGACACCAGAATGACCTGGGCGCCGCCCTTGGCCACACCGGCCGCAATGGTGCCCACACCGGCCTCACTGACCAGCTTGACGTTGATGTTGGCGCTGCGGTTGGCGTTCTTCAGGTCGTAGATCAGCTCGGCCAGGTCCTCGATGGAGTAGATGTCGTGGTGGGGCGGGGGCGAGATGAGGCCCACGCCGGTGGTGCTGTGGCGGGTCTTGGCGATCCACGGGTACACCTTGGCACCGGGCAGGTTGCCGCCCTCGCCGGGCTTTGCGCCCTGTGCCAGCTTGATCTGGATCTCCTCGGCGGACACCAGATACTTGCTGGTGACGCCGAAGCGGGCGGAAGCCACCTGCTTGATCTTGGAATTGCTCTCGCTGTGGTAGCGGTCCTCCGGCTCGCCGCCCTCGCCGGTGTTGCTGCGGCCGCCCAGACGGTTCAGGGCCAGTGCAATGGTCTCGTGGGCTTCGCTGCTCAGGGCACCGTAGCTCATGGCGGCCCCCTTGAAGCGCTTGACGATGGAGGACACCGGCTCCACCTCGTCCAGCGGGATGCCGCCGTCCGGGTCAAAGTTGAAGTCCAGCAGGCTGCGCAGGTGCACCCCGTCCTTGCCCATGTTGTCCACGGTGTGGGTGAACTGCTTGAAAGCACCGTAGTCGTTGGTCCAGCAGGCTTTCTGGAACAGGTGGATGGTCTGGGGGTTGAACAGGTGCTCTTCCTTGCCGCTGCGGAACTTGTGGGCACCGCCGTCGGCCAGCTCCATGTTGATGTCCAGACCCAGCGGGTCAAAGGCGGCGTTGTGGGTGGCCTCCACATCGGCCTGAATGTCGGCCAGGGTGATGCCGCCCACCCGGCTCACGGTGCCGGTAAAGTATTTGTCGATGACCTCCTGCGAGATGCCCACGGCCTCAAAGATCTGGCTGCTCTGGTAGCTCTGGATGGTGGAGATGCCCATCTTGGAGGCGATCTTCACGATGCCGTTGAGGATGGCGTTGTTGTAGTCCTGTACGGCGGCATAGTAATCCTTGTCCAGCAGGCCCTCGTCGATGAGCTGGCCGATGGTCTCGTGGGCCAGATAGGGGTTGACGGCGCAGGCACCGTAGCCCAGCAGGGTGGCAAAGTGATGCACCTCCCGGGGTTCGGCGCTCTCCAGAATGAGGGCCAGCGCGGTGCTCTTCTTGGTGCGGATGAGGTACTGGGACACCGCCGACACGGCCAGCAGGCTGGGGATGGTGACATGGTACTCGTCCACGTCGCGGTCGGACAGGATGATGATGTTGGCACCGTCCTTATAGGCGCGGTCCACTTCCAGGAACACCCGGTCGATGGCCTTTTCCAGGCTGGTGTTCTTGTAGTAGTTGATGGACACCGTGGCCACCTTGAAGCCCGGCACGTTCATGTACCGGATCTTGAGCAGGTCGGTGCTGGTCAGGATGGGGTTGTGCACCTTGAGCACCTTGCAGTTCTCGGGCTTGTCCTCCAGCAGGTTGCCGTGGGCACCGATGTACACGCTGGTGGAGGTGACCACCTTTTCGCGGATGGCGTCGATGGGCGGGTTGGTGACCTGCGCGAACCGCTGCTTGAAGTAGCTGAACAGCGGCGGATGCTGGCTGCTGAGCACGGCCAGCGGGGTATCGGTGCCCATGGCACCGGAAGGCTCGGCTCCGGTGCGGGCCATGGACAGGATGAGGGTGTTCACGTCCTCGTACTTGTAGCCGAACACCTTCTGCAGGCGGGTGAGCTGGTCGCCGGTGTAGCCCTCCACCTTCACGTTGGGGATGCGCAGCTTGGCCAGCTCCACCAGATTGCGGTCGATCCATTCGCCGTAGGGCTCGCGGCTGGCGTAGAACTCTTTCAGCTTCTCGTCATCCACCACTTCGCCCTTGACGGTGTCCACCAGCAGCATTTTGCCGGGGCGCAGGCGGTCCTTGACGAGGATGTTCTCCGGGGCGCATTCCAGCACGCCCACCTCGGAAGACAGGATCATGCGGCCGTCCTTGGTGATGTAGTAGCGGCTGGGGCGCAGGCCGTTGCGGTCCAGCACCGCGCCCATGACGTCGCCGTCCGAGAAAAGGATGGCGGCGGGGCCGTCCCACGGCTCCAGCATGGTGGCGTAATACTGGTAGAAGTCCCGCTTTTTGGGGCTGATGTTCTTGTTGTTCTCCCACGGCTCCGGGATGGTGATCATCACGGCCAGGGGCAGGTCCATGCCGTTCATCACCATGAATTCCAGCGCGTTGTCCAGCATGGCGGAGTCCGAGCCGGAGGTGTTGATGATGGGCAGGATCTTGTTCATGTCGTCCTGCAGGATGGGGCTGGAGATGCTCTCCTCCCGGGCCAGCATGGCGTCCGTGTTGCCCTTGATGGTGTTGATCTCGCCGTTGTGCAGGATGAACCGGTTGGGGTGTGCACGCATCCAGCTGGGGTTGGTGTTGGTGGAGAAGCGGCTGTGCACCATGCCGATGGCGGACTCGTAGTCGGGGTCCTGCAGGTCGGCGTAGAACCGGCGCAGGTCGTGCACCAGGAACATGCCCTTGTAGACGATGGTGCGGCTGGACAGGCTGGGCACATAGGTGCCGTTGCTGGCCTGCTCGAACACGCGGCGCACCACATACAGTTTGCGGTCAAAGTCGATGCCCTTGCTCACCTTGGCGGGCTTTTTGATGAAGCACTGCCAGATGGAGGGCATGCAGTCGCGGGCTTTCTGGCCCACGGCGTCCGGGTCCACGGGCACCTTGCGCCAGGCCAGGAACTCCAGCCCCTCCTTGCGGGTGACCACCTCGAACAGCTTCATGGCCTGGGCGCGCACGTGCTCGTTCTGGGGGAAGAAGAACATGCCCACGCCGTATTCCCGCTCGTTGCCAAGGCGGATGTTGCGTTCATCGGCCACCTTGGAGAAAAATTTATGGCTGATCTGCAGCAGAATGCCCACGCCGTCACCGGTCTTGCCCTCGGCGTCCTTCCCGGCGCGGTGCTCCAGCCGCTCCACGATGCGCAAAGCGTCGTCCACGGTCTGGTGGCTCTTGCGGCCCTTGATGTCCACCACAGCGCCGATGCCGCAGGCATCGTGCTCAAACTGTGGATCGTACAGGCCAAGGGTGTGCGTTTGCTCTGTAAAGTTTTGCATAGTCTTTCCCATCCTTTTGACACTCCAGATTGTGCTCTGCCGGGCGCGGCACCCTCCGCACCCCGGAAAACGAAAAAAGCGCCCCGCAAGGGCAGACGATGCCCCTGCGGAACGCCTTTGTTCCGATAGCTTTATTATACCCTGCACTGAAAAATGTTCAAGTGACAGCTGCGCCAAATATAACAGCCGCTTTGCACCGCTTCTTGTGCGAAACGCCGCGAACCCCCGCAGCTGTGCGCGGCACACAACCAAAACCGCCGCACCCGGCGGCCTTTTGCAAGGCACAGGATGCGGCGGTTCTTATGCGTCAGTGCGGAGATTCCTGCGGTTCAGGGGTGCTCAGTGCTTGGGGGAATACTGTTTGCGGGTGAAGAACCATCCGCAGGCCAGCAGCAGGGAGCCCAGGCTTGCCAGCACACCGGCCATCCAGCTGGTGGTGCCGGTCTGGGGCAGGGCGGCGGCGTCCGGGGCAGCGTCCTGCACGGCGGGGTTCTGGGGGTTCTCCGGGGTCACAGGGGTCTCACCGCTCGGGGTCTCGTCCTGCACCGGGGGATTGTCCGGGTTGGCGGGGTCCACGGGGATATCCGGATCAACGGGCGGCACGGGGTCCGGGTCCGGCGTGGGTTCCGGATCGGGCACGGTGGCCGTGTTGACGAAGTTGATGGACAGGGTCTTGCCGCCGAGGATGGAGCCCAGCCAGCTGTCTGCGGTCACCTTGCTGGTAGCGCCGGTAGCGGGGTTGGTCACCTCGGTGCCCTCCAGCTCCTTGTAGGACTCCTCATCGCAGATGACGTAGATCTCCGGGTCGGTGTCGTAGCCGTCGGGGGCGATGGCTTCCTGCAGGTAGTACACCACGTTTTCCAGCAGGAGATAGTCGATGTTCAGCTTGCCGTTGGTGGTGGTGACGGTGTAGGTCAGCTTGTCCTTGGTGGAGTCGTACTTGACCCAGCAGTAGAAGCCGTCCTTCTCCAGCACCTGTTCGCCATCCTTGTTGGTGGTGTAGGTGGGCTCCACATAGGTGCAGTACATGGGGCTCTCGTTGCCGTTGGCGTCCTTCTCGTACTTCCACAGGTAGAAGCTGGTCTGGCCCTCGCCCTCGTCGTCACCGATGACGTTGCCGTCGGCGTCGGTCTTGGTCAGGTCCAGGGTGCCGTCTGCCTGATGCAGCACCATAGAGGCGTACCAGTTCCATGCGGTGTTCTGGTAGTCGTTGCCTGCGTTCTGGAAGTCGATGTTGGTGGCCATGGCAAATGCTGCCCAGGTGGCTTCGTCCTCGGTCAGGCCGCTGGCCAGCAGGGTGTTGAAATAGGCGTTGGCTTTGTCCCATGCACCGGTCTCGTTCAGTTTGCCGGCCATGTAATCGCCGATGGTTTCCTGAGTGCCGTCGGCAGCCCACTGGCCGTGGCTGTGGTTGTGGTCAACATTGCCGCCTGCCTCAGAATCCACAGTATCCTGATTGCCGACCTTGAAGCTGAGAACGTTTTTGTAGAAGTTGTCGTAAAGGGTGGAGGGGTCCATCTTAACAGTGTTGTTTCCGGTATTGGGGTTGTCTGGCATACCCTTTCCGGAACGGCTCAACTCCTTCAGAGCCTTGGAATCATTTTTCAGCAGTTCACTTACGCTGTCATACTTGGAGCCATCGGCTTTCCGGTAGTAGTCCAGAATGTAGTCGTCGTAAGTAGTGTAACCCTTTTCTTCCATGTACGGCTTCAGTGCCTTCCGGACATCCGAGGTCATCAGAGCATCGCTGGAGTGGTTCTGGCGACCAAGGATATCATCAGTTGCAACCTTCTTGCCGTTGGAGACTTTTTTATAGGCACGGGTGGAGGTGTTCTTGTCTTTGTTCAGAACGATCTTTCCATCGTCGGTGGTCTGAACATCATTCTTGCTGAAGCCGCCGTAGTAATGATCGCCGGATCTTACATAATACTTACCGTTGATCAGTTCCACCTCGGTACCGGCAGGCACATCGGTTCTAGAAGATTGAGTGGTCAGGTTGCCCTCCGAATCAAGGTACTGAGGCAGCCAACAATCTTCGCCGTATTTCGCCAGCGCAGCATCCACCAGATCCTCCATGCAGCCGGACGCAGCGTTTTTATCGTACTTCAGCTCAAGGTTCGTATTGCCAGCATATTCCTTCGGCAGCTCCTGCCCGTCAAAACCGGTGACGCCGGTCTGATCGTCATTCTTCATGTCCGGGGTGGAAACGGTCAGGCTGCCTTCCTTGTACACATAAGTGTGCTTGGAACCGTTGGACAGAGACACATCAAACGCCGTGACGCAGCCGGGCTCTTCGTAATGGCGTGCTTCGCCGGTGCTGGGATCGTAAATGAACTGCGCGCCGTTCGGGAGGGTGCAGGTGAACGTCATCCCGTAGTAAAGATAGTTATCGTACTTCTCTTTGGCTTCATCGGTCTGCAGGTACTCTTCCACGGCCTGCTTGCCGTAGGCGTTGACGACTTCCTGCACCTTGCTCAGCTCAATGGTCTGGTCGCCCTCGGCATCTTCCTTGATATTGAAGGTGACCTTGAAGTGACCGGTGTCCGGGTCATAGGCACAACTGTAGTCGGTGTCATCCTCTTTGGGGGTCTCTTCGGGCTTTTCCTCCGGGGTCCCCTCAGAGCCGGAACCTTCCTCGCCCTTTTCCTCCGTGTCGCCGGTGTCCGTATCGCCGGTGCCGGGGGTCTCCTCGCCGGTTTCGCCCTTGTCCTCGGTGTCGTCCTTGTCCTCGCCCTTGATGTGGTCCTTGTTGTCCTCGGCGGTGCCGGGCAGGGTCTCGACGGTCTCGGACTGCTCCGGGCGCTCGATGGTGGGTTTATCGTCCGAAGAGGTATTGTCGCCTTCGCCCTCGCCGTCGGTGGTCTGGTCGGTGTTGTCACCGGTGGAGGCGGCAGGCTGGTCGTTCTCGGCAGGGGTCTCCTCCTTCTGCGCCGGGGTCTTGCTCTCGGCGGTCGGGGCGGGGGCTTCGGTATTGTCAGCCAGCGGGACGATGGTCACCTGCAGGCCGGAGCCATCAGCATCCGGGGGGGGGGTCGGTAGCTGCAGCGGCACCGCACATGCCAACCGAGCTGCTGAGCACCGAAAGGGCCAGCGTCATCGCAACGATCTGCTTCTTCTTGGACTTTTTTCTCATAATCGTCCTCCTCACTTCACTAGAGACTGTGTTCCTCGCACAACTTTTCAGAAACCTATAGCACAAAATAGACGCCCGCTGGGCAGTCCTTATAATCCTATATTATACACGTTTTCCAAAAATTTCAAGGGGGTAATTGCACGAAAAAAAGCCTGTGCGGAAATTTCGGCTGATTGACGGACAGACCGGCCCCAAAATGGCAAAATTGCACGAAAAAATGAACGATTTTCACGGCTTTTGAATTGCACATTTGTTGCGGACGGGAACGTTTTTGTTGCACTTCAAACACAAAAAAGCGGACAAATGACCCGCCGCAGTTTCCCACCCCGGAACTATGGGGAGCACTGGGGCCGCCGCCCGTTCTGCCCGCAGAAGCCGTTTTGCCTGCCGCAGCAACGGCGCTCCCCTCCGGCAAAAAACAAACCCGGCAAGGCCGCAGCCCTGCCGGATTTGCAGATTTAAAACGATCCTTCCGTGCTCACTTGGTCCCCTGCTCCGGGTCGGCGGCAGGGTCCCCGCCGTCTGCGGGGGTCTCCGGGTCAGCCGGGGTCGTGGTGGGTTCGGTGGCTGCCGGTTCCTCGGGCGGGGTGGTGATCTCCACGCTGGGGTCCGCCGCGATATACACGGTGATCACCGTGCCCACGTCCACCTGTGCGCCCGCCGGTTCACTGGCCGACACCACGCATCCGGCGGCATAGGAGCCGTCGTTCACCACCATAAAGCAGCTGGCGATCAGCCCGCGGCTCTGCAGCGTCTGCACGGCGGCGTCCTGACTGAAACCGATGATGGTGGGCATTTCCACCTTCTGCGGGCCCTTGCTGACCACCAGACGAATGGTCTCCCCTGCCTTGAGCACCGTGTCCGCCGCCGGTTCCTGGGTCATGATCTGCCCGGCCGGGACGGTGTCGCTGTACTCCTCGGTGACGTAGAACAGGTACATGCCGGTGTACTCCCGGTTGTTCTGCACCTGGGCGTAATCCATGCCGATGAAGCTGGGCACCAGATTCTGGGGCTCCAGCACCTCGCTGCTGGCCGGTTCCGGCTCCACCGATCCCGACGACGCCGAGGGCAGGCTGTGGCTCACCATGGTCCACACCGTGAGCACCAGCAGAATGGCCAGCAGGATCAGGATGCCCGCCAGCAGGCCCTTGATGCTGAGCAGATGGGCCTTTTCTTCCGGTTGGCCCACCGGGGTCTCGGGCTTCATGGTGCGGCCCAGCTCCTCGGTGTACTCTTTGGAGGAGAGCGCCTGCACCAGCTGCGGCACGGTCTGGATGCGCTCCATGGGCTTGAGCCGCAGGCCCATCTGCAGCACGTCCGACACATAGCCCGGCACGGCGCTGTTCACGGTGCGGGCGCGGGGGTTGGAGTCCGACACCATGCGCTGGGCGGCCGGCACCGGGGCCTGCCCGCACACCATGCGGTAGAACACCGCTGCAAGGCCGTATTCGTCGGTGTAGCGGCCCTCAAACTCGGCGGTGGAATACTGCTCCGGGGCCGAATACCCCTCGTACAGCTGCTCGCGCAGGCCGCTTCCGGCGGTGCGCAGGCCCACCGTGGCGTAACCCGCCAGACGGCACCGGCCGTCGGCCATCACCCGGAGGTTCTCCGGGCAGATGCCCCGGTGCACCAGCCCGATCTTGTGCATGGCGGCCACGCCCTCAAACACCGGCTGCAGCATGGCACAGGCGTCGTCCGGGCGCAGCGGCGCGCCCTGCGCTTCCAGCCACTGGTCCAGCGGGGTACCGCCCAGGTTCTCCATCACCGCATACACGGTGTTGTTGGCCTCCACCACGTCCAGCACGGCTTCCAGCCCGGTGGCCGGGGTGATGCGCTCCAGCGCCCGGTACAGGTCGGCAAAGTCCATGCGGGTGGTCTTGAACAGCACCTCGCTGCCGGTCTTGGGCTGCAGGATGCAGTCCGCGCCCCGCTCGGCAGACAGGGTCACCGGCAGATATTCCTTAATGGTCACCCGGAAGCAGCCCAGGTTCTCCACGCCCCGGTACAGGATGCCCTCCCCGTCCAGACTCCGCATCTCGCCCACGGTGTAGCGCCCGGCCAGCACCGTGCCCACGGGCAGGCAGCCGGCGGGGTTGCGCCCCGCAAACACCTTGCCGCAGTGCACACAGCTGTCGGCGGCAGGGGGCAGCTCCCCCATGCAGTACGGACACAGGCGTTTTTGCTCCATTCTTCTCTCCCCTTTGTGCTTTGGTTATCTTTTATTGTATCATAGCCCACCGGGGTGTGCAAGACGTCCGTTTTTCGGTCCTGCACGCAAAAAGGCACCCCGCCTGCCGTTTCCGGTAAGCGGGGTGCCTGTGATTTACGGTTCAGCTCACGCTGTACGCCGCACCGGGGCGATTAGCCCTCGATGTAGCCGTACTGCAGGTACCAGTAGCCGTAGGGGCTGTGCCAGGTGCCCTTCAGAGTGGGGCTCTGCAGCCAGTAGTCGTTGTAGTAAGCGATCGGCAGGCAGCCCATATCCTCCATGAGGATGTCCTCAGCCTTGTGCAGCTGTGCAAAGTGCTCAGCAGAATCAGCAACGCGGGAAGCATCGATGGCAGCATCGAAGTCGGGGTTGGAGTACTTGCCATCGTTGTTGCCGTTGCCGGAGCAGAACAGATCCAGCATGTTGGAGGGATCGTTGTAGTCCATGACCCAGCCGTTACGGGCAACATCGTACTCGCCTGCACGGCGAGCGGGGGTGAAGGAGGACCACTCCATCTTGTTGATGGTCAGGGTGATGCCCAGATCGCCCCAAGCCTGCTGCAGGTACTCTGCCAGAGGCACATGGTAGCCAGCGTCGTTGGTGCTGTACTCAATGGTGGGGTAGCCCTCGCCATTGGGGTAGCCAGCCTCTTCCAGCAGCTTCTTAGCCTCGGCCAGGTTTGCCTCGTAGTCAGCAGAGATGTAGGGAGCGTTGCCGTTGTCGTGGAAGTAACCGCTCTCGTCCACGATGCCAGGGCCAACGATGCTGTCGGCGGCGGAGTAGGTGCCCTGCATGATGGTGTTGGCAACGTAGTCACGGTCGATGGCCAGGCTCAGAGCCTTGCGGACCTTGGCATCCTTGAAGGCATCACGCTGCAGGTTCAGGCTGACGTAGTAGGTGCCCAGGATGGTGTCAACATAGAAGTCGCCGCCGTCCTCTGCCTTGGTCAGGCTGGGGATCTCGTCGGTGGGCACGTCCTTGATCAGCTGAGCCTCACCGCTGTTGTAAGCTGCATAGGAAGCGGAAGAGTCCTCCAGCAGCAGCAGGGTGATGGTGTCAGAGACGATCTTGGAGTTGTCCCAGCCGCCAACGTAGTTGGGGTTCTTGGTCAGCACGATGCGCTCGGAGGGGGTCCAGTCGGTGATCATGTAGGGGCCGTTGGACACGAAGGTGTCGGGAGAGGTGCACCATGCATCGCCGTTGGCCTCAACCGTTGCCTGCTGGACAGGGCTCATGGTTGCAAAGGCAGCCATCTTGTCGAAGTAAGAGCAGGGGTAGGACAGCACGATGGTCAGGGTCTTGCCGTCATCGCTTGCCTTCACGTTCAGAGCATCGGGGTTGGGCTCCGCGGTGGGGTTGCCGTCTGCATCGGGGAAGCCGGCAGCTTCTTCAAAGCCGTCGATCATGCCCAGGCAGGTCTCTGCATAGGGAGCAGCGGTATTGGGGTCAACCATACGCTTGAAGCTGTACTCAAAGTCCTTGGCGTTCAGGTCGGTGCCATCGCTCCACTTCAGGCCGTCACGCATGGTGAAGGTCCAGGTCAGGCCGTCCTCGCTGGTTTCCCAGCTCTCAGCCTGGCCGCCGACGACCTCGTTGTTCTCGTTGATCAGCAGCAGGGGCTCAAAGATGGTGATGATGGTGTTAGCGCCATCAATTGCGCTGTTCAGAGCGGGGTCCAGAGTCTCGGGGTTAGAACCATACTGGACGGTGAAGCCAGCGGTGTTGACACTGCCGGTAGAAGAACCAGCAGCAGAAGAAGCAGAACCGGAGGTTGCGGTAGAACCGGACTTGCTGCCGCCGCAGGCTGCCAGACCCAGAGCAGCGGCACCCACGCCAGCAACCTTGAGGAAACTACGACGAGAAATGCGTTTCATAATAATTATCCTTCCCTTAAATCAAATTGAGTGTGCCAGGTTCCCCCAGCCGCCTCTATATTCGATCCGGAGCACGGTCTGCCAAAACATCCTGTCCTCCGGAGGAACACGAATAGTATAATGCGTTCGCGCTTTGGTTACAAGCCCAAACGCGAGACTGTAACCATTTCGTTACTACATTTCAGTCGAAAGATGAACTGTATTCATCTTTTAGAAGAATGAAGTGTTTTTACTTCACCTTGTCCAGATGGTGGCAGGCAGCCCAGTGGCCGCTGGTCACTTCCTTGAACTCCGGCACCTCGGCGGCGCACCGCTCGTCTGCGTAGGGGCAGCGGGTGCGGAAGCGGCAGCCGGACGGCGGGTTCAGGGGGCTGGGCACATCGCCCTGCAGCACGATACGCTTGGACTGACGTGCGGTGATGGGGTCTGCCACCGGGATGGCAGAGATCAGGCTGCGGGTGTAGGGGTGGATGCTGTGGGCGATCAGCTCAAAGCTGTCGGCCAGCTCCACCAGCTTGCCCAGGTACATGACGCCGATGCGGTTGGAGATGTGCTTGACCACGCTCAGGTCATGGGCGATGAACAGGTAGGTCAGGCCCATTTCCTGCTGCAGGTCCTCGAACATGTTCACGACCTGTGCCTGAATGGACACGTCCAGTGCGGAGACCGGCTCGTCACAGACGATGAACTCGGGGTTCACAGCCAGTGCACGGGCAATGCCCACGCGCTGACGCTGACCGCCGGAGAACTCGTGGCAGTAGCGGTTTGCGTGCTCGCTGTTCAGGCCCACGCGCTCCAGCAGGGCGATGATCTTATCGTGGCGGTCCTTTTCGTTCTCGGCCAGGTGATGGATGTCGATGCCTTCACCCACGATGTCACCGATGGTCATGCGGGGGTCCAGGCTTGCGTAGGGGTCCTGGAACACGATCTGCATCCGGCGGCGGTAGGGCAGCATATCCACTGCGATCTTCTTTTCCTTATCAAACAGCAGGTTGCCGTCATAGTAGATCTTACCGCCGGTGGGCTCGTACAGGCGCAGCAGGGTGCGGCCGGTGGTGGTCTTGCCGCAGCCGGACTCGCCCACCAGACCCAGGGTCTCGCCCTTGCGGATGGCAAAGCTCACGTCATCCACGGCCTGAACATACTTGCGGTTCTTGCCCACACCGCCGGCGGGGAAATACTGCTGCAGGTGCTGGACTTCAACCAGCGTCTTCTGTTCACTCATTCTGCCTTTTCCCCTTTCTCAAATGCAGCCTTCTGCTGCAGCCAGCAGTAGGTATAGTGGGTGTCGCTGAGCTCGGTGCGCGGAGGCATCTTGCTCAGACAGATCTTCATGCAGTTCTTGCAGCGGGGCGCAAAGGGGCAGCCGGCCGGCGGATTCAGCAGGTCCACAGGGGTACCCTCAATGGGCACCAGACGCTCACGCACCTCGGTGTTCAGCTTGGGGATGGAGTTGATCAGGCCCTTGGTGTACTCGTGGCCCGGCTGGTAGAAGATCTCGTCGGTGGTGCCGTACTCCACGATGTGGCCGGCGTACATGACGGCGATCTTTTCGCACATGGAAGCCACGACGCCCAGGTCGTGCGTGATCATGATGATGCTCATGCCCAGCTTCTTGCGCAGCTCCTGCATCAGCTCCAGGATCTGTGCCTGGATGGTCACATCCAGTGCGGTGGTGGGCTCGTCTGCGATCAGCAGCTTGGGCTCACAGGCCAGGGCGATGGCGATCATCACGCGCTGGCGCATACCGCCGGACAGCTCGTGGGGGTACTGCTTCAGGCGCTTCTCCGGCTCGTTGATGCCGACCAGCTCCAGCAGCTCCTCGGCGCGTGCCCAGGCTTCCTGCTTGCTCTTTTTGGTGTGCAGGCGGATGACCTCCACGATCTGGTTGCCGATGGTATACACCGGGTTCAGGCTGGTCATGGGGTCCTGGAAGATGATGGAGACTTCGTTGCCGCGGATCTTGCGGAAGTCCTTCTCCTTCATCTTCTCGATCTCGTGGCCGTTGAACCACACGGTGCCGCCCACCAGCTTGCCGGGGTAGGCGGTCAGGCCCATGACCGAGTAAGCGGTAACGGACTTGCCGGAACCGGACTCGCCCACGATGCCCAGCACGTCGCCCTGGTTCATCGCAAAGGAAACGCCGTTCAGTGCCTTGACCTCACCGGCAGGGGTGAAGAAGGAAAGGCGCTCTTCCTTGATATCAAGAATTTTTTCGCTCATCTTCGTTCACCTCATCAATTCTTCAGCTTCGGGTCAAAGGCATCGCGCAGGCCGTCGCCGAACAGGTTGAACACCAGGATCATCACGCTGATCATCAGTGCGGGGGCGATCAGCAGGTGGGGGTAGGTGTTCATGCCCTTGACGGCATCGGTGGCCAGAGAACCCAGAGACGGCAGCGGGGCTGCAACACCCAGACCAATGAAGCTCAGGTAGCTCTCGGTGAAGATGGAAGCCGGGATCTGCAGGGTGGTGGTCACGATCAGGGTGCCGATGCAGTTGGTCAGCAGGTGCTTCTTGATGATACGGCCGCTGGAAGCGCCCAGTGCGCGGGCAGCGGTGACGTACTCGCTCTCCTTCAGGATCAGGATCTGGCTGCGCACGATACGCGCCATGCCCACCCAGTACAGCAGAGCAAAGATGATGAAGATGGAGATCATGTTGGGGCCCAGGGTCTGCATCCACTTGAAGCCGGGCTTGGTGGCCAGACTTTCCAGGGGCTCCTTCAGGGCCATGCCCAGCAGGATGATCAGCAGGATATCCGGGATGGTGTACAGGACATCCGTGATACGCATCATGATGTTGTCCACCCAGCCGCCGGCAAAGGCCGACACAGCACCGTAGGTGGCACCGATGATCAGCACCAGCACCGAGGCGATCAGGCCGACGGACAGGGACACGCGGGTGCCCATCATGATACGCACCGCAAAGTCACGGCCCATACGGTCGGTACCCATAATGTGCGGGAATACCTTTTCGCCGGCATCGATGCGGGCCTGCTCAGAGGCAGAGTACTCGAACGGTGCCAGATTGTTGCTGCCCTTCACCTGCTCCGAGTAGCTGTAGGGCCACACGGCAGGCAGCAGGTAGGCAAAAATGGCAATGGCGATGATGAACACAAAGCTGACCATGGCGATCTTGTTCTTCTTCAGGCGGCGCAGACCGTCCTTCCAGAAGTTGACGCTCTCGCGCATGATCACAAGGCTCTGCTTTTCCTCGTTGCTGGCAGGCAGAAAGTCGTCAGCGTTCAGCTGCAGGCTGAGAGGATTCTTTTTGATGTTTTCCATAACGCGCTCCTCCTTTTTTACTGCAGCTTGATGCGCGGGTCGATGATCTTGTACAGGATATCCACGATCACGTTGGCCACGATGACCATGCTGGACAGCAGGATGGTGGTGCCCATGATCAGGGTATAGTCACGGTTGGTGATGGCAGACACGAAGTCGCGGCCCAGGCCGGGCACGGAGAAGATCTTCTCCACCACGAAGGAGCCCGTCATCAGGCTGGCCAGCATGGGGCCGACGTAGGTGATGACCGGCAGGATGGCATTGCGCAGCGCATGCTTGAACAGGATCATGAACTGGGACACGCCCTTGGCACGGGCGGTGCGCATGTAGTCCTGACCCATGACGTCCAGCAGGCTGGAACGCATCAGGCGGGTGATGTATGCAGAGGGGTAGATCGCCAGTGCGGTGACCGGCATGATATACGCTGCAGCGCTGTTCAGGCCCACGGTGGGCAGCAGCTTGAGGTTCATACCGAACTCATACAGCAGCAGCACGCTGGAAATAAAGCTCGGGATCGCAATGCCGCAGGTTGCGAACACGATGATGATGTTGTCCAGCCACTTGCCGCGGTTGTAAGCCGAGATACAGCCCAGCGGGATGCCGATGCACAGGGCCACCAGCACCGCCACGCCTGCCAGGCGGCAGGACACCGGCAGCTTGCTGGCGATGATCTCGTTGACCGTGCGGCCACGCTGACGCAGGCTCAGGCCCAGGTCGCCGTGCAGCAGGCTCTTCATGTAATTGACGTACTGCGCACCCAGCGGCTTGTCCAGGCCGTATTTCTCGGCCAGCGCCTGCTGAGCAGCCGCACTGATGGACTTTTCTGCCACGAACGGGCCGCCGGGGACCAAGTTCATGACAAAAAAGGTAACCGTGGCCACAATGAAGATGCTGAAGATGCCCATTGCGACACGCTTGATGATGTACTTTGCCATCGTTTGATGCCACTCCATTCCTATCAATGAAATACTATTTTGGCGTTCCCGGTCTGAGCCAGGCACTTTCCCGCATCTGCGTCTCACAGTGCAGACGTCTGTCCTTGGCACACGGACAGAAAAAGCGAATAGAAAAACGATGGCATCTTGCGGCTGCATAAACACCATCGTCCATAACCGAGAAACACTTTTTTAATTATAGTAAGGAGGTTGAAATTTGTCAATTTAGATGAAAATCATTCACCCTGCTATGGTAAAGCGTGAGGGAAATAGAATACCTTTGTCGGATTTCTTCGTCCTTTGTCCGTGCAGGTCGGTCAGCTTTCCGGTTTCCGGGCGGCATCGGCCTGGCTGTAGTAGCGCTTCTTCTCCCTGTACATGTTCTCATCGGCCCGGCGCAGCAGGTCCTCCAGGTTCTCGGTGCTGGCCTGCCATACCCCGCCGATGGACGCATCCACGCTGTTTTCCTGCATCTGGCGGCGCAGCTGCTCGGTCTTGCGGGCAAACTCCTCGCGGCTCACATCCAGCAGGATCACCACGAACTCGTCACCGCCCACCCGGTAGGCGTCCTCGGCAAAAATGCCCGCAATGGTGCCCGCCGCCCGCACGATCAGCTCGTCACCGGCGCGGTGGCCCTGCTCGTCATTCACCTTTTTCAGGCCGTTCAGGTCGATGTAGATGGCACCGATCTGCTGATCCTGCACCTGCTTGTAGGCTTCCAGCCGCTCGATGTATCGGTTGCGGTTGTACAGGCCGGTGAGCATGTCGCGGTAGCTGAGCTTTTCCAGATAGGCCTGCTGCTTTTTGCGGTCCAGACTGTTGGTCACAAAGAACTGGATGGACGCCAGCAGGGTCGCGTCATCGTAGTGCGCGCGGGGGTTGTCCACCCCCAGAAAGCCCACCACGGCTCCGCCTTTCATCAACGGCACGGCCAGCAGGCGCCACACCTGCTGCGCCTTCAGCATCTCATAGCTGGGCTGGCCCCGCTCCTGCTCCAGATCGGACATATAATAGGAACGGCCCTGCCGGAAGTTCTGCATCCAGACCTCGATGACCGAAACAGGCACCTCCTGCAGATTGTCCATCTGGGCACTTACCTCCTGTCCGCAGATATACTCAAAGGTGTTGATGAGCACGTCCCGGTCCGGGTCGATCTCAAACACATAGGTGCGGTCGGCCTGAAAATAGCCGTTCACAGTGGCCAGCAGGTTGTTGATGCCCACGTCGATGTCGGTGTCGGAGTTCAGCTTGCCCACACAGCTGTTCAGCACGGTGGCGATCTCCAGACGCTGGCGGATCTGCTCCTTGGTCCGCTCTGAGACGGCCAGCTCCCGGTTCTGGGCGCTGGTGGCCACCACGAACAGCAGGATCATGGATGCCCCCACCGACAGGCTGATGAGGGAAATGTCGTCCTGGAACACCTGACACGCTGCCACCGACAGCGGCAGGACCACACAGCCGAACATGGCGATGCGGCGTCCCATCGTGAGTTTCTGGTAAAACTGGGCCATCATGGTGGTCTCTGTGCCCATGCCGATGAGCAGCAGCACCATGGACAGCGGGAAGGCATCGCTGCGGTGGTAGATGTTCTGGGCGTCGATGTAGTAGAGCAGTGGGCTGAACTGGGACACGAACACCAGCCCGATGCCCACGGCGCAGGTAATGTCCACCGTCCGGCTGCGTTTCGGGGCGCAAAGACGGCCGTCCTCCCGCAGGTAGCAGCCCACATAGTGGTTGAACAGGAACAGCACCAGATACAGCCCCGCATACACCACAACGTTGGTGGCGACCATGATGAGGTGGCTTGCTTCCCCCGGCGTGCCCTGCACGAACCAGGCAGCCGCATCGCAGCACAGCAGCGCAGCCGCCGAAAGCTCCATCCAGATCATCCAGTTGCGTTTTTCCCGGTTGTAGTCATTTCCCATGGACAGGCAGAACGCCGCCGTCAGGCAGAAACAGCCGCCCCACAGCAGGGCAACGTTCATGATCCGCTCCTGTTCACTCATCCGCACTTCCTCCACGCTTGTCCTTTTTCCGGCTCCTCTCCCCTGAAGTATATCACAGGCCCCCGCAAAAGGATATGGTTTTCGCACAAATTCGACGCCTGAAAATGCGTCACGTCCGGTGTTTTTTCATGAAAGTTTCTGGAAACGCCGCTTTGCCGCCCTAAAACAATGCACCATTCAATTCAATCACCGGCACTGCAAACAAAAAAGCTGCCCTTCCCGTGCAGTGCACGCAAAAAGCAGCTTTTTCCGTTCTTATTCCGAAGCGCTCCCGGTTATTCCGGCAGGTCCTCTTCGTTCTCCAGGCTGTGCCAGACGTTCTGCACGTCGTCGTTCTCCTCCAGAGCGTCCAGCAGCTTGCCCATGGCCTTCAGCTGGTCGGGGTCGGTCAGACGAGTGGTGGTCATGGGCACCATGGCCAGGTCGTCGGACAGGATCTCGTAGCCCTTCTCCTCCAGAGCCTTGACCACAGCGGAGTAGTTCTCGGGATCGGTGGTGATCTCGGCAGCGTCCTCGCTGGCGTCAAAGTCCTCGGCACCGGCGTCCAGAGCATCCATCATGGCCTCGTCGGCGTCCTTGTCCTCCAGAGAGATGTCGATGACACCCTTCTGGCTGAACAGGAAGGCCACACAGCCCATAGCGCCCAGGTTGCCGCCGTTCTTGTCGAAGTAGTGGCGCAGGTCGGCAGCGGTACGGTTGCGGT
>ERZ838839.1343-NODE-1343-length-24285-cov-7.962237_pt1 | contig 24285 bp, 24 predicted proteins | sample MGYA00519909_ERZ838839 | MGnify/ENA primary metagenome ERZ838839 (study PRJEB31850, sample SAMEA3708843) | human gut metagenome | biome: human gut; feature: human-associated habitat; material: faeces | place: China | collected 2014 ... | reverse complement strand
CATTTCGCTGAGGGATTCTAATATTCACCTCCAAATTACGTCAACTTGATGTTAGAGTAATTTTGAAATATAAGTTTTGTTATATAATCTTTAAAAGATAACCCAGCATTATAGAAATTAAAATTTAAGCTAAATAAATTTAATTTATTTTTCATCAATATATCTTTTTAAGTTACTAACTAGCATATCAATTGCAATTCTGTTCTCTCCACCTCTAGGAATGATTACATCAGCATAACGTTTACTAGGTTCACAGAACTCAAGATACATAGGTTTTACAGTAGTAAGATATTGATTTTTTATAGATTCAAAACTTCTACCTCTCTCATTCATATCTCTTTCAATTCTTCTTAAAATCATCTCATCAGTATCTGTATCCACAAATATTTTTACATCAAAAAGTTCTCTTATTTCAGGAACAGCAAATATTAATATCCCCTCAACTACAATTATCTTTGATGGGCTAATCTTAACAGTTCCCTCTTTTCTTGAATGAGTAGTAAAATCATAGATAGGTCTTTCAATTGATTCACCATTTTTCAGAGCCTCAATATGTTTTTTCAATAACTCAAACTCTATTGAATCAGGGTGGTCAAAATTTACCTTTGCCTTTTCCTCTAAACTCATATTAGTTAACTCTCTATAATAAGCATCTTGTTCAAGAAGAGTGGCAACTTCAGATTCAAAAGCCTTAACTAAATTATTAGCAACAGTTGTTTTTCCACTTCCACTTCCTCCTGCTACTCCTATTAAAATGCAATTTTTCATATTATAATCCTCCTAATAGATAGACATCTAAACTTATTTCTAGTTATTATATCATGTTGTATAAAAAAAATAAATAGTAACTACTTGACTATTACTTATAAATATATAAAAAAAATTCTATCCCAATATCAACTAAAGCCGTAATTCACTAGAGAATATTAGAATTCCTTAGCGAAATGAAGTTAAGAAAATGCAACGTGTTTGAGACGAAGTCGAGTTTTGCATTTTCAACGGAATAAGCCTAGGGATTCTTTATTCTTTAGTATGAAGGCTAGTTGATATTAAAAATATAAGTTTTGAAAACTGAACTTTAAAAGATAATCTAGTATCATGAAAATTAAACTTTGAACTAAATAATCTTTTGTAGAATTTAGATAGCAGAGTAGATATAATAAATATTTCTCTTTAACTTATTTGCTGAATCTTTTCAGAGCAAAGTTTAAAAAAGAGAAGATAAAAAGCATAATCATAGTTACCCAAAGAGCTATCAAGGCTCCCTTAGATATCCATATATCAAGAATTACCCCTACAAGAACAAAACTCCAAGATGTAAGAGCGTAACAGAGTGTATGATCTGCGAAGGCTGAACTTTTAAGCTCAGGATCAGTAACTCTTAAAAGAAGAAGTCCAGTTATAAATATACCTGTATTCATTCCAAAGCTTATAATTCCATGTTCAAACCAATCCTCTTTTATATACAACTTACTAAAAAAGAAGATATAGATAAAAGTAGATATAAACCCAAGGGTAACAAGGAAAATTATTGGTACAATATATTGAACTATGATTTTTACTGGCATACTTGCAATAGCTGCTATAATTGCATACTCTGTAAGCATCCCTGAAAGTTTACTCTTTACCTTGCTATCTACAAGATGTTGAAGTTTAAGTTTACACATAATTCCCCAAACCCCAAACATTAGAAAAATAGCATATGTCCACACAGCTATACTCTTTAGATATACAACATTGTTAGCCTTTATAAAATTAAAAACTACATAGGCTAAGGCAGTAACACTTAAAATTAGAGCAGCATGAAATCCCAAACTATCAATAGATGTAGAGAGAGTTGTTTCTCTCCCAAGAGAAGTTTGCTTACTTATCTCCCTTTCATACCCCACTTTTAAAGCTGTGGGAATATTTTCAGGTTTCTCTATATATTTACACATCTTCTTTCTAGCTCCAATATTGATAATCAACATACCAAGAAGAATTCCACCTACAAGTCCGAAAGTTGCAATAGCTGAACCAACCCCTTGAGAGATATTCCAATACTCAAGATTTTTCTCTTTTAACATATTGGATAGAATACCGATAGTTCCATGCCCACCAGCAAAAGCAAACTCAAGTTCAGCCCCAAATATAGGGTAGATAGTGGGAATAAATCTTTTTAAAAATAGATATGAGATGATACCTATTAGCAGTTGTAACATAGTTACTCCCATCATAATCAATCCATGAGGTAAGATTACTTTAAATTTATCCTTAGGTGCTAAAGTTAAACCTAAAGGAATTGATGCAACAATGGGAACTATTAATGTACTAGGAATTTTTGCATATATGCCTATATACTCCTTTGGAATAGGGAGTAGTAGCAGTAAAAAACCTCCTATTACAGAAGCTGGTAAAAATAGATTTTGTAAAATTTTTATCTTGGCTCTCAAAGCTACCCCTATAAGTAGAAAGCAACTTAAAAGTCCAAGACTGTAAATAAAAGTCAAATTCATTTGTTCCTCCTAAAAAAAGTTGTGCTAATATAATATCACATTTTTCAAATAAAACTAGCATAATTTTTAGCAAAAAAAATATAATATGGTATACTTATATTAAGAGATATTATGGTAAAAAGTAGCTTTTTAGGGGTTAAATAATGCTAAACTTTAGGAGGAATTGTATGAAAATTTTTAAAATATCAATGGATCTTGATAAATATGAATTCATGTTTACAATAACTAATACTTTTAAAATAGAAAATTCTCATTTTTCTAAAGAAGAAATCAAAAAATATTTATATTTTACAGATATTAAAAACTTTTCACTCATGAATGAAATTGATATGAGAAGAAAAGAAAATATTCCCTTAGCTAATCTAAAAAAATATATTACATTAGCAACAGAATATAAAATTAATAAATTTCCAGATATAATATATATTTCAGGTTTCGGAGATACAATTTTACTTTCATTAAAAGCTAAAGAATATATTCATAAAAAATATAAAGATAAAAATATTGAATATATAGAGGTTTTTTACAAAAATATTCCTTTATACATTATGAATGTTTTAGAAAGTGAAGAGTGTTTTATAGATGACTTACCTAAAATCAACTATGAATATATGCTTGACTTTTCTAAAATAAAAAATAATGATATTTTTAGAGCTAGAGAAGTAGGGAATTTTAAATATGCAATTGGTGGAATATATTGCAATGAAAATTTTAAAAAATATATAGAAGAAAGTGATTTAAAAGGATATAAATTTATAGAAATTAAAGATATAAATGATGGTATCCCAATAGTCGAAGAAAAAGAGGAATATGTTTTTAAAGAAGAGCCAACAAGAGAGTTTTATTCAAATGGAAATCTTAAATATGAGGGAACTATTTGGAAAGGTTATAGAGTAAATAAATGGAAATATTACTATGAAAATGGAACTCTTAAAATGGAAGGTAATTTTGCTGGAAAAGAAGCTGACTTATTAGAAGTTGGAGAACAAACAGGAGAATGGAGATACTATTATCCAAGTGGAAAATTAAAAGCTATTGGTTTCTATAAAAAAGGAAAGAAAAATGGAGTATTTAAAACATATAATGAAGAAGATGGAACTTTATTTCTTGAGCAATATTATACAACTGGGCTAGAAGATGATTTAATAAGATGTGTCTTTTATTATAAAAATGGAAATGTTGAAAAAGAAGGAACAGCTTATGAAAGAAATAACTGGGAAATAACAGGAGAATGGAAATACTATGATGAGCAAGGCAAATTAAAAAGAATAGAGATTTTTGATAAAAATGATTTAATTGAAACAAAAGAATTTGATTAAATTATATAGAAGAGGGGAATATATACCAAATATAAAATAAATAAAAAGGTGATAAAATGACAAATAAAGAGAAATTTGAATATGTAATTCATACCAATGAGCTTGAAGGACATATTTTTACTGAAGAGGAAAAGGAGATTATAAGAAAAGTTGCTGAAGGGGAGATGAGTTCAAAGGAGGCTTTAAAATTATTTTCAAAACCAATTAAAAATTTAGATTGAAAACTTGAAAACTATGTAGATAAATGGTATCATTATAAAATACAATGTTTTAGGGGGAAAAAAATGAAAAAACAGATTATGTTGGGAATGTTTGGCTTTATTGTAATTATATTTTTATTTTTAGCATCTACATCTTTCTATACAGTTAAAACTGGAGAGGTAGCAATAGTTTCAAGCTGGGGGAAGGTTTCAAGAATTGACAGAGAGGGATTAAACTTTAAAATTCCAATTGTTCAAACAAAAGAGATTATGGAGATCAGAGATAAAATATATAATTTTGATGATATGTCTGTAAGTACAAAGGATATGCAATCTATAATTTTAGATCTTACTGTGCAAAGTTTTGTTTCAGATCCTGAAAAGTTATATAGAGCTTTTAAAGGTATGCACGAAACAAACTTTATCGCCCCAAGAACTAAAGAGGTAGTACAAGCATCTATTAGTAAATATACAATAGAGGAATTTGTATCAAAAAGACAAGAGCTAAGTAATATGATATATCAAGATCTGAAAGATGATTTTGAAGCTTATGGTTTAGCTGTTTCAAATGTTTCTATTACTAACCACGATTTCTCTATGGAGTATGAAAAGGCTATTGAGGCTAAAAAAGTAGCTGAACAAGAGGTTGAGAGAACTAAGTTTGAACAGGAGAAAATAAGGGTTGAGGCTGAAAATAAGGTGTTTTTAGCAGAGTATAAATTAAAAGAGAAAGAGTTACAAGCAAAGGCTAATGAAGTTGAAGCTGCTTCACTTTCACCAGTACTTCTTCAAAAAATGGCACTTGAGAAATGGGATGGAAAACTCCCTCAAGTTAGTGGTGAAAATACACAACCAATTATTAAACTTAGCAATTAAAATATCTATATAAAAGAAAAAGGGATTAGCTTTAAAATTTAGGCTAATCCTTTTTGTTTCTTCTCTCTCTCTTTTTTTCTTCATAGAAAATAATTATTCCTATAATTGCTAATATAGTTTGAAGAATTACAAGAAAAGTAGATGGATAAAAGAAATTTTCTATTAAACCAATAACAATATTTATACAAACAATTCCAATAACATAATTCATACTCATTACCTCCAGTTTATATTAAAGTATCATATTTTTTAATAAAAAGCAAAGAGATTATAAATTTTTTACATAGTTTTTACATTATAAACTTAAAGAGAGAAAAGTCGTATTATTTTATGATTTGATTTTTTATATAAAAACTGATATAATTAAAGTACCTAGAACCCGTAAGGGTAACTTATAGATGTTTAGATATTAATAAAATTCGTTATGAACTAAGCTTTCACTTCGGTGGAGGCTTATTTCATGTTTATAAGGAGTAACGATCCTTGTAGACAGCAGATCTAAACACTATAAGGAGGTACAGAGATGACTGTAACTGTTCATCATCTGACAATTAATTTTGATGGAGGAGCAATTCTTCTAGGTGGATTACTTCTTCTCATTTTTATTTTGTTAGTAAGGAAGTACAAATAGTCAATTCTGACCTCACACCCTACGGGGTTTGTAGTGAACTATCGAATAAAACTTTATTTTGTTAATTTTATTTTTTGCAATTTGACTTTTTGAGATAGAGTTGATATAATTAAAGTACCTAGAACCCGTAAGGGGAAACTATAAAATGTTAGTTATCAAGTTCAGAATATCAGCCCTCAATTTTGGGGGCTTTTATTCTGCCCTTGAACAAGGCAGAAACTAACATTTTATAGGAGGTACAGAGATGACTGTATCAATTCATCATCTAACAATTAATCTTGATGGAGGAGCAATTCTTCTAGGTGGATTATTTCTTTTCATTTTTATTTTGTTAGTAAGGAAATACAAATAGTCTATTCTGACCTCACACCCTACGGGTTTTTTTTTATTTAACATAAAAATAAAAATTAATTATTTTTATGATTTAGTTATATATATTTTATCTTTATAAACCATTTTTTGCATTATAAAATTCTATTATTTCAAGGAAAATCTCTTGATTATTTGAAAATAATATAAATTGAGGTATAATATTAGTATAGAAAATGTTTACAAAAGGAGAAAAATATGGGACATCATCATGAAAATGAAGAGATACTTTTAAGCAATTTAATATATTTGATGGATATGGGAAGTTATGATGGACATAATACTTTAAATATATATTCACTAAATCTTAAAATCTCTGTTTACCTAAATAATGTTCAGCAAAATATGGTACAAGCAATCTTTTCAATAGAGCATCCTGAATTTGAAGAAGAGATAATAGAATCTGTTGCAGGAGCAGGAGAGAATACTAAAAGAGCCTTAGAAAGTGCAGCTAACAATTTTTATGAATCAATTATGATACCACTATTAGCAGGGTTAAATGGTGTTGATAGTGAAAAGGTTGAGGTTTTACTTCAGAAAAAGTTGCATATATTTAAAAAATATGAGAGTGATATAGTGTGTGTAGGTAAAAGAGAGAGTATGTATACACACAGAGAATCTCTATATGATAGGATAAAAGATAAACTTCCCCAATATATAGGAACAAAAAAAGTTTATATGATTAAGATTTTTGCTTCATTTAGTATTGATAAATATATTTGTGAGGTGAGATTAAATGGAGTTCTAATTCCTGCATTGACAGAGATAATTGAGGAGTATGCAAGAGGTTGGGAAAATATAGGTAGTTATTATACAGAAAAACAATGTGTATTTTTTGTACAAGATGATACTACCTATGAGATCTGCCCATACAGTAGAAAAGAGGCTATTGATGGGGCATTGAAATTTATAAAGCTTTTTGAATCTGGGAAAGAGTATGAGGCAATATATGAAGATAGGGAGAGTTTTGCCAAGACAAAGGATTTAGCTGCTGAACTATTTTTCTTGATTCCAGAGATATATTGTGAGGTTATAATCAACAATGTAAAATATAGTGATATAGTTGTGATTATGAAAGAGAGTGGAGAGGTTGAAAGTGTACACACTTCACAGATGAGAGTTTATAACTACATAAAAGAGGCTATTTATACACATTTGGATAGAGAGCATCCTTCAGATGAGAAGATTTTCAATGTAATCTCTTTAAGTGCAAGATATCTATCTATAAGCAGTGCTTTAGAAAAGGGAGAAGAGGAACTAGAAAATTTAAACAGTGCCTATTTAACTATTCCTGTTGATAAAAACTACAAACTATTTTAAAAATTATAAAATTTTATATGAAATAAAATTAATTATTGACTAAATATAGAGTATATTGTTAAAATATAGATAGAATTATTCTATAATTTTGTAGAAACAGATAAAAGGAGCAGAAAATGGAAGTTATTTATCAAAAAAGAGAAAAAATGAGAAATGAAAATAGAACTTTTAGATTTCTTATAGATATAAGAGAGTTTAATAAACTTGAAATCTCTCAATATTTAAATATAAGTATCCCTACTGTTACAAAAATAGTTGATAAATTTTTAAAAGATAAACTAATAATAGAAATAGGAACAGAACAAGGAAAATTAGGAAGAAAAGCAACTAGATATAGATTTAATCCTGATGCTTATTTCTCAATTGGGATAAAAATTGAAAAAGACTATCTAGCTATGGTTCTTACTAATTTAGATGGAACTATTTTAAAAAGAACAACTGTTCATGAGGAGTTTGTTAATGAGGAAAACTTCGTTTTTCTTTTAATAAATGAGTTGAAAAAATTTTTATGGGAATTTGATAAAAAATCTTCATTAAAGGGTATAGGAATTGTACTTCCTGGAATAGTTGATCCTGCTAATTCACTTATAAAGATTGGTGGTAGTTTCTCTATTTCAACAGAGAGTTTAAAGGAGATTGAAGAGGAGTTTGAGATCCCTATCTATTTAGGTAATGAAGCAAATGCTGGGGCTCTTGGTGAGTATTTGATGAATAGCCATGAGTTAGCTGATGTTAAAAATATGTTATTCCTTTCTATTGATACAGAGATAGGCTCTGGAATTATTATAGATAAAGTTTTATACAGAGGTGGAAAGGAGAGCAAAGCTGGAGAGATAGGGCATATCACTGTTGTTCCAGATGGAAGAGAGTGTAGCTGTGGGTTTAAAGGTTGCCTAGATCAATATTGCTCAAATATAGCCTTAGTAAAGGATTTTAGAGATACATTTAATTATAAATTTGAAGAGTATGATGAAATTTTCCAAAGTGAATATATTGATACAGCAAGAGGAAAAGAGATCATAAATAATTATGTAAAATATCTAGCTAGAGGAATTTTGCCAGCTTTACTGCTTTTAAATCCTGATAAAATAGTTATTGGTGGTAAAATTTGTAACTATAAAGAGTATTTTGAAGAGCCATTGAAGGAGTTATTATTTAAAAATAATAGTTTCTATGATAACCCAGATATATTGGAATTTTCAACTTTAGCAGATACAGCTCCTCTGTTGGGAGCAGCTTTCTTGCCACTTAGAAGTCTATATAGAACAGAAAAAGATTAAATATAAAAGGCTGATGTTTGTTCCATCAGCCTTTAAAATTATTTGTATATATTTACCCAAATTTGTAAAATTGAAACAACTATAATTCCTGCTATAAAGAATAGTGTAACACTTCTATGTTTAGATGAAAGCAACATATTTATAATTTTAGCTACAACTACTAGCCCAGCTCCCACTCCAAGAGCAAATACAGCAAGTGGCAAAATATATAGATTGTTGATAATCTCAGCCATTGAAGAATACTCTCTAATGTGTACAAGCCCATCAAAGAAACCACTGATAAATCCAAGAATATTGTAATATTCACCTATCATTAAAAGTAGTAGAGAACCTGAGATACCAGGAATTATCATAGCCCCAGCAGCAAGAGAACCACAGATAAAAAGCTTGATACAGTAACCAAAAGTTACAGTTTTTACCAGCTCTCCACCACCACTATTTCCACCAAGAAAGTAATCAAGAAAAACAAAAACTAAAGTAAATAGTGCCCCTAAAATAAAGAACAATCTATTTTTACCATTGCTTTTATCCTCTCCCTTAACAATATATGGAATAGAAGGTATGATTAATAAACTAAAGAAACCAGCAGTTGATTTAGGATAGTTAGTGAAACAAAACTCAATAATTTTAGCAAAAAGCCCTATTCCAATTCCTGCTCCTATACCGATAATACCAAGAAATTTAAGATATTCAATTTTTTTCTTTAAAGGAACAGTTAAAAAGTTTCCAATTGCCTCAGTAAGCTTATCATATACACCTAAAATAACTGCTAATGTTCCCCCAGAAACTCCAGGCATAATATTAGCTACACCAATTACTATCCCTTTAAAAAATAGTTTTAACATTGTTGAAATTCCCTCCATCTATTACAAATCATTTTTTAGTTGATCAAATCCATTGATAACAACATCTATTTTACCAGTTTCTGGATTCATAATCAACCCATGAACTGCTACATCAGCAGGAAGTAGTGGATGGTTTTTAACCTTAGCCACAGTTTGCTCAACAGATTCTTCAATACAGTCAAAACCATGTAGCCATGTTTTTACATCTATTCCAGAGTTTAAAAGTATATTTAAGGTTTTTTCTTCAATCCCCTTTTCCTTCATCTCTTCTACAATCTTAGTTGTATTAAGTGTACTTACCCCACAATCGTAATGTCCCACTATGAAAACCTCTTTTACATCAAATTCATACACACAGATTAAAATACTTCTCATAGCACTCCCAAAAGGGTGAATAACTAAACCACCAGCATTTTTAATAATCTTAGCATCACCATTTTTTAGATTCATAGCTTTAGGTAAAAGTTCTGTAAGTCTAGTGTCCATACATGAAAGGATAACCATGCTTTTTTCTGGGTATTTTGTTGTTCTATATTTTTCATACTCCTTTGATTCAACAAAATCTTTATTAAACTCTACAATCTCTTTTAAATTGTTTTTTCTTTCCATTTTTTCACCTCTCAATAGTTTTGTATCAAACTAATTAAATATAAAAATCACATGAGATAATTTTATATTACTAAAGCATTTAAGTCAAGAATAAATTTTGATTTAAACAGGGTAAGAAAAATAAAAAGAGGGTAACAATAGTTATGTACAATGTTGATAAAGAGAGGGGAGAGGAAAAGAAAAAAGATATAGAATTAAAAGATTTTTATAACAAAAAATTTTATGGAATAAAAAAGAAAAAAGTATCAATAAAAAAATCCGATAATTCATAAAAATAAGTAAAGAAGAAAAAATTTAGCTAACAGTATTGTCCGATAATTTATTGAATAAAAATATTTTAAAACCAACAACACCAAAAAACAAATTAAACTATTATTTTCCAATATAAAAAGGTAAAAATTTAAAAAATAGGGTATAGAAAAAATTATATATTATTCTTATAAAGAAACATGAATCCTAGCAAAAGAAAAAGGTAAAAACCTAACATAAAAAAAGTAAAGGTATTTTATATACTACTATCACAAGCAGGAACAAAATCAAATGAAAGGAGGTTTAATTTAAATGAATAGTTTTTTTATAAGTCTAGGTGGAGGAAATGAGATAGGAGCATCTAGTTACTATCTTCATATTGATGGAATGAATTTTCTTTTAGATGCTGGGTTGAGATATGTAAATAGAAAAAGATATCCAGCTTTTAGTGAGCTTTCAAAGTTTCAATTTATAGATGGAGTCAATGATTTAGATGCTATCTTTATATCTCATGCCCACTATGATCATAATGGAGCATTACCTTTATTAGTTTCAAAGTTAGTAGAGAAAAAAGATATATTTTGTAGTGAATATACAAAAAAATTTAGTGAGATTCAATTAAATATATTGAAGAAAAAAATGGGAATTCCACAATATGAACTCTATGAAGATGTTATGGTAGATAGAACTTTGGGAATGATAAAGGAGTGCCCAATCAATCAAAGAGTTAAAAATAAAGAGTATAACTTTACTCTCTATGATAGTGGACATATTCCTGGAGCTACTATGATTTATTTAGAGAGAGGAGAGAAAAAAGTGCTCTATACAGGAGATTTTTCAGATAGGGAGTATGCTATCACAAAAAGATATAATCTTCCAACAATAGAAAACCTTGATCTTTTAATTATTAATTCTACATATGCTCATAGAAAGGAAGATATAGATAGTTGGAAATTGGGAGAGAATCAATTAAAAAAGGTGTTGGAACATATAAAGTTATACAAGAAAGTTAATCTAAAAATAAATCATGTAAATCAAGGAATGGAACTAGCTATATTTCTCAATGAGGAATTAGAAAACAAAGGAAATGAAAATATAAAAATATATGTAGATGAACCTGTATACCAGATGCTTTCAGTTTTAAAGGAGGGAGAAAAGAGAGAGTATAAAAATATTTACTTATATCAAGGATATAAAAGGGGGGATAGTTGTGATATATATATCAGTTTGAAAAATAGAGAGGAGCTAAAAAATATAGTGGCATTGAATCTAAATTACTCTTTACATAGTTCGTATCAAGGGATAAAAGAGTTAATCTTAAATTTAAACCCTAAAAAGACTTTAATAACTCACTATTCAGAGGAGAATATGACAGATGATCTTATAAAAGATTTAGAGGAGTTAGGGTATTTTAATTGTGAATATGTAAAAAATGAAGAGATATATGATTTCTAAAAAGGGAGGAAGAAAAGTGAAATATGAATTTGAATTAAAAAGAGCTACAAAAAGATATATTGAAAATAATAAATTAGAGGAAGTTAAAAATGGAATAAATGTGAGAATATATACATTGGTAGTTGAACTTCTATTAAAAAATGAGGATATAAAGACAAATATTTTAATGTACACATTAAATAATGCCTTTTCTCCAGAGGATATAGTTAAATTTAGAAAGAAGTTTTTTAAGGAGATAATAGGTGATACAGATGAAAAAGATTTTGGAATAGATCAGATACTTAAAATTCAAAAACACTTGGGAATAAATACAATAGAGAGAAAACATATTTTCTTAGAGAGAACTAGAGAACTAACAGATCTATTTTTACAAGGGTGTAATGGTGACAAAGAGAAGTACCTTGAATTTAAAGAAAAATATGAGGAGTATATCTTTAACAAAACTTTTGATACTGAAAACTATACTTTAAAAAAGTATCTACCTTTTAGCATTTTAAATCTATTGATTATAAATAATGATCTTGGATTAAATGATAGGACAATTGAAACTTTAAGAAAGATAAAATTAGAAGATGTGAAATACTATATAGCTATTTTAAAGAAAGAGTTAGATTTTCAATTTGATATGAAAAAGAGAAGAAGATTTTCAAAATTAGATGAGATAAAAAAGTTAACTGTTTCAACTCCTCTTACTCTTCAAAATAATCTTAGTAGTGTGACACTAGAAACTTTAAAACTTGAAAATGAACAGTTAAAAAGTAGCTTGAACTTATGTGAAAGAAATTTTGAAAAGACTTTAGAGACAATGGAAGAGGAGATAAATAATGCAATAAATGACAGATTAAAAGATTTCTTTATAGCATTGAATTCAGCTCAATATGGAAATTTTTTAGATAAGATGCCATTGATTGAGGAAACATTAAAAAATATTAGAAAGAACAAAGAGCAAAAACCATCGCAGGATATAAATAGAATATTGATATCAGTTAAAAATATTATTAAATTCTTAAAAGATCAGGGAATCACTCCAATAAGAGAGATTAACTCAATTTTTGAGGGAGATGTAGATGATATTGATGAGATGGATTATGTAGGTGAAGAGTTTATAGGAGATGAAACAAAACTATTAAAAATAGTGGCTCCTGGTTATAGATATGAAGATATTATAATTTCTATTCCGAAAGTTGAAGAGGTGAAAGAGTAATGGCAGAAAATTTATATTATGGAATTGATTTAGGAACAACAAACTCAGCAATAGCTTATGGATATGTAGATAGTAATAAAAAAGTTACTACACAGGTATGTAAAATAAATAGATATGGGAGAGAGGGAGGAATAGAGGCAAAGGAGACTCTTCCCTCTGTAGTATACTATAAATATGATATGAAAAAAAATTGCTATAATCCTATTATTGGGGATTTTGCAAAAAATCAGTTTGGAAAAAAATATGGTAGTGTTATGAAATCAGTTAAAAACTATATGGGAGAAATTGTAACACTACCTTTAGATGAAAAGATAGAGGATAAAAGACCTCAAGATGTTTCAGCTAAGATATTGAATCATCTAGTTTTAGGAATAAAAGATAAATTATCATTAGCTGAAACTCCTAAAAATATAATAATAACTATCCCTGCGTCCTTTGATCCAGACCAACGTCGTGCAACTTTAGAGGCAGCAGAGATAGCAGGAATTAATGTAAAGGATAAAAACGGAAATTATCTTGATAATATTCTATTAAGTGAACCAAAGGCAGTTATATATAATATTGCCAATATGATCTCTAACAAAGAGATACCTTTAAATGTTTTGGATTTTTCAGAAAAGAAAAATGTCTTAGTATTTGACTTAGGAGGGGGAACATTAGATGTAGCTCTATATTGTGTATATGATAATAAGGAGTTTAATTTTCCAATAATAGATGAACTAGCTATTGGAAGATATACTCAAATAGGTGGAGATAGTTTTGATGAGTTACTATCTAAAAAATTAGTAGATGATTTTATTGGGTATAATGGTTGTTCTCCAGATGAGCTAGATTTAGATGAGTTGGCACAACTTATGGAGAGTAGAGCAGAATTTTTAAAATTAGAGTTAAGTGATAAAGTTTTCAATGCTAAATTTGCTGGATCTCAAGTTTCAGATGATGAGGAGTTTGAGATCTCTGAAATGGATATATATAAAGGAATGGAGTTTGAAGATTATCTCACTAAAAGTGATATTGAAAAAGTTTATGAGCCTATCTTAGGTAGACATTTAACTTTAGATGATATAAATAGAATAGAGAAACTTGTATCTGATGAGAATATGAAAAACATAGTATTTCCAATTTTAGATGTTTTAGCTAAATATAAAAGAGGTGGAAATGATGTAAAGATAGATGCAGTTATTTTAAATGGGGGAATGACTAAATTTTATCTGATAAAAGATAGAATAAAGGAGCTATTTAATATAGAGCCTATCACTGTAAATGATCCAGATTTAGCAGTGGCAAAAGGGGCAGCGTTTTTTCAATACTGTAGTGAGAAAGTAAATTTTTTAGAGAAAATTCAAAATACACCATCAATTTTAACTGAGGGAAAAGAGGAAAAAAATATTGTTGAATTAAACAATCTAAAGAATTTTGAAAAAGAGATAGATATTATAAAAAATAGTTCTAATTTAAATAATGGCGGAGCTACTCGTCTAACTTTAGGAAATGTAATTGTAAATGAAACTATAAATCTTGGATTAACTAAGGGACATGCAAAACTTCTAGTTAAAGAGGGAACTAAATTGCCAGTAAAAGATATAAAATTGGAAAACTTAGTTATACCTGTGGGAACTAAAGAGATTGAACTTCCAATATATCTAGGAAATGAACCAAGAACAGATTCTCCACATATGAGAAAGATTAATACTAGAAAGATAATATTAAATAAAACTTATGCTCCAGGAACACCGATAACTTTAAATCTAACTATTGATGAAAATAAAAATCTATATTTCAACGGATATGTAGGGGATAATCAATATGAAAGAATCAGTGTGATAATGGAAACAACAAAATCAAACAGTGATGAGAAAGCTACTAAAATTATATCTACAGACTCAAAAGAGTTAAATGTTGGAACAGAGATGGAAACTTTAAGATCATCTGCTGAGATACTTGAAGATATTAGAAAGAAATATAATGGGACTAAAAAAAATCCATATATAACTTCAAAATTAAACAATGCAAAATTTAAAATAGATCAAACTAAAACTGATATAATTAACAGCACAAATAAGGAAAAGTTTGAAAATGCTATAATTGATGAGTTAGGAAAATTGGAAAATAATAGATTGCTAAAGGGAATTTTATTTGAACTTGGAAGTCACATATATTCTAATATGACAGAAAAAGGAAAGAAAAATTTCTTGAAAGCTTGTGAAAATATGCTTTGTTTAGAGTATATGTTAAATAACTATAACAAGGATAATATAATCAAAGCTATTATTGCAATAGAAACTATAGGTGAGACTACTAAAGAAAGAGAGATTGAAAAATTGTTAGATAAATCTGCTGCTAGAAACTACCATGAAAACTTAGCAAGAACTTTAGGAAAAGTTAGCAAATATAATAAGAAGATAATAACTAATTTCTTAACAATTTCAATAGATAGTTTAGAGATTAATCCATATATCTATGGAGTAGGGGAAACATTTAATACAGATGAGATGTTATATTTAGAAGAGACTACAATTAATGCTATTCTTGAAAGATTATTGAAGATTTTAAAACAAAAGAGATCAAATAGAGATATGGCATTGACTGCAATGGTAAAGATATTTAAAACTTTAGAGGAACAAAAATATGATATTGATAAGAAACTATTTAAAAGAATGGTGGAAGATATAAAGGTTTTAATAGAAGAGGAGTTTGATGATAAGTTTAAATTAAAACTATTAAATGGATTTAGTAAAATGATAGATGTTAAATAAAATTAGATAGAATAATACCTCTTAATAGATTATAATGAAGTTAAGAGGTATTATTTTTTAAAGAAAATATTAAAACTTGGAGGAAAATATGAATAGATTTTTGATGAGTGTAGAAACTGTAAAAATAAAAGACTTTATTTTTTCCACAAATAAACTAAAACTAATAAGGGGAGCTAGTTATCTATTAGATTATCTAAATCAAGTTGAAATCCCTGCAATATTAGAGAAATATAAGATAGAATCAGAAGATATAATTTATATAGGGGCAGGTAATGCCAAATTTTTTATAGATTCAAAAGAGAAAGCAGATAATATAGCTAGTGATATAAAAAAATTATATAAAGAAGAAGCTCCAAATTCTAAAATACTTATAGCTTTTAAAGAGGTAGCATTTAATGGAATAGAAAGTACAGGAGACGAAAAACTTTGGGATTCAATAGACAAGTTAGCAGATAAAATAGCTATTGAAAAAAGTAAGGGTTTTCCAATAGTAAATATAGATCTTCCCTTTGTTAAAAAATGTCCTCTTTGTGAAAAAAATCCAGTGTTAGTATCAACAAAAAATTTAGAAGAGGATCTTTTAAAACTGAATATTACTGGAGATAAGAAAAAAGATTTTTATAATAATTTGGATATAGATGAATTAAAAAATCAGATAGAAATTTTAACAGATAGAAATGGATATATTTGTGAAGAGTGTCTTAAAAAATTAATCTATTCTATGCAGATAAAAGCTAAAAAAAGTGGTAAGGATAACATTCTTTCTAAAGTAGGTTTTTACAAGACATTGGAAGAAAACAAGATAGATATTGAATTAAAAAAATCTCTTGATGACTATGGAGATGAAAATAGTTTTATAGGTCTGATGTATAGCGATGGTGACGGATTAGGAGATTTCCTAAAAAATATAAAAAATATAGAGCAAACAGAGAAAGAGTATTTAGAGTTTTTAAAAGAGTTTAGTAAAAAACTAGATGAAACCACTAAAAACTCTCTTCTAAAAGCATTGATAAAAATTTCAAAAAATAGTGAGAAGCTTACAGGGGAGTTTTTAATAGTAGGTGGAGATGATGTGTGTGCCGTTCTTAACTCAAAAGAAGTATTAAAAATATCTAAAGAGTTCCAAGAGATATTTGAAAAAGAGATGGAAAAATATACAACTGCAAAGGGTATAGATAATAGAATTACTTCATCTTGTGGAGTTGTAATTGCTAAGGCAAAGGCTCCAATGTATCATCTATTTGATCAAGCATTAGCATTACAAAAAAATGCTAAAGCTAAAAGATATAAAAATAAAATTTTAAAAACAGGATATATAGATTTTCAAGTTATTAATTCAGAAGCATGTATAGATTTAAAAAGCTTTAGAGAAAAGATACATTCGAAAGAAAATCCAGTAATGGAAAGACCATATTCAATAGGAAAAGAAAGTGAATCAAAAGAATTTCAAACTCTATTGGATTTGATTATAAAATTGAAAAGTAGAGATATAGATTTTCCTAAAAATAAATTAAGATCTATTTATGAATTAAAATTAGATAAAACTTTAGAAGAGTTTGAAAAGAAAGATGAACTAGTAAATATTTTATCTAAAATGGAACCTAGACACATTGAGTTTATAGATAGTATTGAAAATGTAGATTACTTAAATGAAAATGAATTTAATAAATTATTTTCAAATATTTTTGATATTTTAGAGATTTATGATTTTGTAGATGGAGGTGAGAGATAATGAAAATTAATTATTCAATGAAATTAATTTCTCCAGCAAATACAGCCTCTTTGGGAAATATAGATAAAATTACAGATATAGGGGTAAAAATAGACAGTAAAGGAAATCCAATAATTTTTGGAAAACAGATAAAAGGGATATTAAAAAATACAGCAATATCATTTAGAAACGCTTTAAATTTAGGTGACCAAAAAGAGTTTATAAAAAAATTTTTTGGAGAAGAGGGAGAAGATCTAATAGAAAAAACTTTTGATAAGATTAGATTTTCAAATCTCACTTTATCAAAGAAAAGTAAAAATATTATAGAAAATAGATATGGAATAAGAATAGATAGAAAGTTAAAAACAACAGTTCCTAACTCTCTATTTAATTATGAATATATAAAAGCTGGAACTATTTTTAATGGTTCAATTGAGGTAAATGATAGTATAGATAAAAATGAATTGAGATTTATATTAGCTTGTTTATTCCATTTAGATTATATTGGTGGTTTAAAATCAAGAGGGTTAGGAAGAGTAGAGATATTAATCGAAGGTAAATCAATAAAAAAATTAGATGAAATTGTTAATAATTTAAGAGAGAATTTACAAAATAAAAAGTTAAATTCGAATATCTCTAATGAAGAACTAGAAAGATATAGTTATACTTTAAAACTAAAAGAGCCTATTATTTTAAAGAAAAGATCATTGGGAAACTATTTCTATTGTAAAGATATAATCCAAGGTTCTACTTTAAGAGGAGCATTGATAAGATACTTTTTAAAAAGTGGGATAAAATTAAATACACTATCAAAATTAGAAGTTTCTGATGCTTTAAATGGAGAAGTACCATTGGCAAGCAACTTTCAAACTAAATATGAAGTTGATAAAAATGGAAAAGTATCAAAAGATAAAGTTATTTATACAGAAAAAGAGTTTAAAAATATAAAATTAGAGAGAAAATCTTTAGCAATTTTAAATATAACAGGAAATGAATTTAGTATAGGAATGGATTCAAGAACTAAATCTGCAAAGGAAAATTTATTATTTAACCATGAATTTATAGAATATTATGATGAGTTAAAAGGAGAGGTGTTAGCTCCTAAGGGATTATTAAAAAATAAAGAGTATATTATCTATTTAGGTAGACTTAAATCTAAAGGCTTTGGAAAGGCAACAATTTCCTTTGCTCCCTATAAAAAGCAAGAAAAATTAAAATTAGAAGAGAGAATAGAAAAATTAAACTCTCAAATTAAAAAGGAAAAAAATATTATAACCTTTGATCTAAACTCAGATTTGATATTACCTTTTAATGAGATATATGATATTGGAGAGCAATTTAAAATGCTTTTACCTTTTGAAACTGAGATGAAATTTGATTCTAAAAGAAGCTTTATCAATACAGATACTTTACAAGGGTACAATATAGTTAATAATTTAAGAAAAGTTGATGAATTGATTATATGTAGAGGAAGTGTAATAACTTATGAAATTCCTAAATATAAAAATTATTTAGAAGAATTAAAAGGCATTGAAGATCAGGGGTTAGGGCTTAGAAAATATGAGGGATTTGGAAAAATAAAAATTTGTAGTGAGAGAGGTGAGGATTAATGTACTTTCCTAAAAGAGAAGAGAAAACTTTCACTTTACCTAAATATAAGGAGAAAAGTATAGATAATGAAAATATAGTGATAGAAGAGAATAAAACAGAGCAAGAGAATTTAAAAGCTAAATATAAAGTTGACATAGATAAAAAATTAAAACCAGCTTTAGAAAATATAACAATATCACAAATTAATAGATTTTATTCAATTTTAGAGAGCAGAAAATTTTCCTTAGATAGCAATTATATAAAAAGTGTTATAGATAAGCAGATTGAAAAGAGAATAGTTGATGAAGAGAAAAGTGAAGATTTTGAAAAAGAAAAAAATTTTTATAAACTCTTTAAAGAGAATTTTTTAACAGAGAACTTTTTTAATGATAGAAAGAAATGTTTTATATTGATGAACTTAATTAAAAGTTATGTGAAATACTATCTTGGAAATCAAAGAATAAAAGAAAAGAGAGAAAAAAGAAAGGAAGCATAGGGAGGAAGGTATGGATTTTTCAACTTTTCATAATAAATATATAATAGAAGGAGAATTAGTTATATTAACAGCTCTTCATATTGGCAGTGGAAAAGAGGAGGCAGAGCATGATGCCCCTTTTATAAATAATAATGGTGATTTTCTAATTCCTGGATCATCTTTTAGGGGATATTTAAGTACAAAACTAGAAAGGTTATTAGATATAGAAAATAATTTTAACTTTATAGAAAAGAAAACAAAAGAAAGATTAAATCTTGGAGATGTAAAGTTAATTTTTGGTTATACTAATCTTAGTAAAGATGACAAAAATATTAAAAATATGAGTGAGATAAGAGAGAGAATAAAAAGCAAATTAAGAGTGGATATTAGTGATATAAAAGAGATAGATAGTATGGCAGGAAGAATTCATATAGCTGATATGCCAATAATTTCAGAAGTAGAGTCTATAAAAAGAGATGGAATAAGAATTAATAGAGATACTGGAGCAACAGAAAAAGGAGCTAAATTTGATTATGATGTTATTCCAGCAGGAGCTAAGTTTAAACTTTATATTGAATTAAATAACATAGCAGATTATCAACTTGAGCTTATTGGTTTAGCTCTAAAGGATATAGTAGAAGATGGGGATCTGTTTGGTGGAAAATTATCAAGAGGTATAGGAAAATGTATTATACCAAAGGAAATATTAAAAATAAGTTATGTAGATTCTCAAGATAGAGATGCCTTAGAGAACTATATATTTAAAGGTGAGATGAGAAAAGGAGACACTAAGATATTATTCGATATTGAAAATTTAACTTTAGAGTTAAAATAATATGGGGGAATAAAAATGAGAGAGTTTTTAAGATTAGATAATAAACTTACTTTAAAATTAAAAATAAAACCTGTTTCTCCCCTTAATATAAAACTTGGAGCTGATACTAAAAATGTTGTAGCTCTATTGACAACTGAAAGTTCTTCTGAAACAAAAATCGATGTGGAAAAGGGAGATATAATTCAAGATAGAAGAGAGGGAGAAATTTATATTCCTGGCTCTACTTTAAAAGGTTTATTTAAAAATAGATTTATAATAATGAATGGAGGAGAAAAGAAAAAGGAGGAAGATCCAGCTATAAAAAATCTTTTTGGTTATTCTGAAGATGATAATAGTTTAAAGGGGAGAATTTTTTTACAAGATGCTTATTTTGCTGATGAAAAATTAAGAAAAGAGATCTATGAAAATGTAAGAGAGTTAAAAGAGTTTATAAAAACTAGGGCTATAACTCCAATAGATCATTTTACTGGGAAAGTAAAAGATCCTTTAAAATTTGAATATACAGTAGAAGAGTTTTTAACTGAGATTATAGTTAATAATGTTACTTTAGATGAATTGCAAAAACTTTTCTTTGTTGTAAGAGATAGTAAGCTTGGAGAGATAAGAATAGGAAATTCAAAAACAAGAGGATTTGGAGAAATTGCTTTTGAAATAGAGGAATTGAGATTTGATAACTATATTGGAAAAAATAGTTTCTTTGAACCATTAAAACAATATTTTACTAGAGATATAGATAATTCAATAAAAATAGGGAATAAATATCTGTGTGAATCTATGGTATTACAAAAAGAGTATAAAAATATAGATGTTGAAAATAAAAGTGAGGTTAAAGAGCCAAATAATTTTATCAAAGCTCTATTTAAAGAGGTGAAATAATGGAAAATATAAAAAATTTTAGTTTTGATAAATTAAAAGATATTACAGATGAAAAAAAATATAATTTAGTATATATAAATTATGATAGAGCTAATGGAATAAAAGTTCTATCTAATATAATAGAATTAACAGAAGAGGAGAAAAATAGTTTTTATAGGATATATATTTTTAATGATAATTACATGGTAACTATTTTTAACTTTGGGAAAGGAATTTTTAAATATAATAAAATTCAGAAAATTGATTTTGATGAATATGATGAAAGATATATCTATTTAGAAACTAATAAAAAAGAATTAAAAAATAAAAGATTAAAAGTAAGGGTTGGAAATCTAAAAGAAGATAACAGTAGAGAGGTAGTACAATATATTGATTTTATAAAATATTAATAAAAGAATAGAAAAGTTCACGTATACCAGCAGCATTGAATAAATGTCTTTGCTGCTGATATACTTAGTAAATTAAATTATGTTTTAAAGTTTTTTTCTTTTACGTAATCCAGCAAAAATAGATCCTGATATATTGTGCCAAACACTGAAGATAGCTCCAGGTAGAGTAGCTAATGGATTTAGTGCAAAATTAGCAACAGCTAATGATACTGCAAGTCCACTGTTTTGCATACCTACTTCAATAGCAACAGCAGTAGCCTTTTTATATTCAAATTTGAATAATTTAGCTGCAATTAGACCTCCCGTAATTCCGGCAAAGTTGTGAAGTATAACCACAGCAAGAACTAATAATCCACATGTTGCTATTTTACTAGCATTAGCACCGATTATTCCAGAAATTATAAGAATAATAGATGTAGCAGATATCAATGGCATAATATATAAGAATTTTTGGATATAATCTCTTAAAAGATGCCTAATAATAAGTCCTGAAAGTATTGGAATAAGTATAACATTTACTACAGATTTAAACATCAATAGTAGAGATACATCAACCCATTTTCCAGCTAAAGCATATACAAGAAAAGGTGTAAAAATAGGTGCAAGTAATGTAGAGACAATAGTCATTCCTACAGATAGAGGAACATCTCCATCAGCTATATAAGTAATTACATTACTAGCTGTTCCACCAGGGCAACACCCAACAAGTATAACTCCAAGAGCAAGATCAGGTTCAAGATTAAGTCCATATGCAATACCCCAAGCTGTTAAGGGCATAATTACATATTGAAGAACACATCCAACAAGTATATATTTAGGTTGAAGTAAGATGTTTTTAAAATCTTCTGCTTGAATAGTCATTCCCATTCCAAACATAGCCACTCCTAAAAAAATAGCAGTATACTTAGTCATCCATGAAAAATTATCAGGGATAAAAAAAGCTATTACTGAAAATATAATAATAATAAAACTGATATTTTTTAGGATAAATTTATCTATATTTTTCAGCCAATTCATATTACTGCACCTTATAAATAAAGTTGTCTATAAGACGAGTTTTTCCAATATAAACAGCCATTGCAACTAAAACATCTTTTTCTACTGTTTCAACAGGTTGCATATCTTCAAGTCCAACTATTGATACATAGTCTATTTTAGCAAGAGGCTCTTTCTCTATAACGTTTATCATCTCTTTTAAAACATTCTCTACTTTACTTCCGATAGAAATAACTTCTTTTCCTCTATTAATAGATCTAGAAAGACAAAGAGCTGCTTTACGTTCTTCAGGATTCAAATATGTATTTCTTGAAGATTTAGCAAGTCCATCTTCTTCTCTTACAATAGGACAACCAATAATTTCTATATCAAAATTCAAATCCTTAACCATTTTTTTAATTATTGCTAATTGTTGTGCATCTTTCTCTCCAAAATAAGCACGATCAGGAGTAACTATATTAAATAATTTTGTAACTACTGTACATACTCCTTTAAAATGGATAGGACGAGATTTTCCACAAAGAGTATCAGATAGAGTGTCAATACTTACATAAGCATGAGCATCTGTGTACATCTCTTCAGGTACAGGATGAAATACAACATCTATTCCGATAGACTCACAAAGATCACAATCTTTTTTGAAATCTCTTGGATAAGCTTCTAAATCTTCATTTGGTCCAAATTGAGTTGGATTAACAAAATTTGAAGTAATTGCAATATCATTTTCTTCACGACATTTTTTTAATAGACTAGCATGTCCTTCGTGAAGAAATCCCATAGTAGGTACTAAACCGATAGTTTTTCCTTCTCTTTTCCATTGTTTAATTTCTTCTCTCAATTCTGAGATTTTTGTAATGACTTTCATTCTTTCTCCTATGTGTTAATGTTTTAGATAAAATTTATTCATAGTTATTTTTAGTTTGTATTACATATCCTTTAGAAGTCCATGTTTCTCATAGTTAGTAATACGAAGAATTTTATTATTATCATCAACAAATACAACTGATGGTTTATGAGTTTTCATCTCTTCAACATCACAACTACCATATGCCATTATTATGACTTTGTCCCCTGTACTTACACATCTTGCAGCAGCACCATTTAAACATATTACTCCACTGTTTCTTTCCCCACAGATAGTATATGTTTCAAATCTACTTCCATTGTTAACATCTACAATTTGAACTTTTTGATATTCAAGTATACCAGCAGCCTCTAAAAGAGCCTCATCAACTGTTATACTTCCCACATAATCAAGTTCAGCTTGAGTGACAGTAGCTCTGTGGATTTTTCCTTTCAATACATCTATAAACATAATTTCTCCCCTCCTTTCTTATTATAAAATCTAAATTAAAGAATAAATTTTATCTTGTGAAGTATAATAGCACAAGTGTTTATTAAAGTTAAATATAAAAAATATATGTACTATAGCAATTAAATAAATATGTTTTTAGTTTAAATTGATTAAAAATTTAATTCATAACACTTGGAATATATCAAAATTAAAATAATTTATTTTTTATCACTCACCTTTCCAAAAAATTTTATCTAAAAAAATTAAATTAAAAAACAAAAGTTTCATAAAAATTTAAAAATAACTATTTAACTTTAATTTTACAATAAAATAAAGGATATTCTACAATTTTGTAGTATAAAATAGTAACAGTTTAAATTCGACTTAGTTTTAACCATGATATTATTTTTTATTTTAAATTGTAGGGGTGAGAAAATGTCTGAGATTTCGACTTACATGAATGATATAGGTTTATATCCTCTTTTAACTTTAGATGAGGAGAGGGAGATAG
>ERZ838839.1322-NODE-1322-length-24559-cov-2.707803_pt1 | contig 24559 bp, 14 predicted proteins | sample MGYA00519909_ERZ838839 | MGnify/ENA primary metagenome ERZ838839 (study PRJEB31850, sample SAMEA3708843) | human gut metagenome | biome: human gut; feature: human-associated habitat; material: faeces | place: China | collected 2014 ... | reverse complement strand
AGTAAATGTTACTGTCGTCAACGGAGCTGTGGAACTCGAAGATCTGTTTCCAACTGACACTGGTATCATCCCGGGAACTGCGCTTATACCAGAAAGAAAGAGACAAGGTGTCTCCTATCACAGGAGCGGGGGTCATTACTGCATATTGGCGTTTTTCGCCACTAAAGGAGAGCACTTTGCCACGAACCGCATCATCCGCAATTCTGGCTCCGTTTTTTAACTCCATGATTGTGTTGGCTTGTTTATCTACTGTGCCTTGTTCAAAGTCATAGGAGGCATATTGTTTATAATCGGTGTAGTTTTGCGCGGACAGACAGAACGGCAAAATCAAAGCGATGAATATAAATAACTTTTTTATGTTCATAATTGGATTTAAATGTTTTTTATTTTACTATTTTGGCAGATGCTATTTTATTATGGGTATCTTTGACGCGTATGATGTAAATGCCTGATTTCAAATCGGACACATCAATGTCGGTTTCATCTCCCTTTTGTGAAATAATACATTTACCGGCCGTGTCAATCACCTGAATAGTTTCCAGCTCATTTCCGGTACTCTCATTCACTTTATAATAGGTGTTGCCATCGGCTGTATAGATATATAGGTCCGAAAGTGTATTCTTTTGTATGCCGGTCGTTGTCGGATTAAAAGAAGATAAAGCGAAATTACCTCCTCTTTTGCCGTTGTCAATGGCTTGTACGCCCCATTCGTATTCGGCATTTTCGTTATCGATATACATGGAATAGGAAGTGGTCATAATCTGGCCGGATATTTCGCCTGTTTTGATAAATCCGGTTTGGAGATCGGCAGGGACTGTCATGAAATACTCCTTGGATCCGGCTTTCTTCACATATATGTTATATTGTAATGCCCGGGCGGGAGTAACATCGTCTGTGGCGGCATCCCAGAAGAAAGTAACCATACCCGTTTCTTTGTTGTAGGAACTTTTTAGATTATAAGGGGTGGAAGGAGCTTCATTAGGTAATATACCTGCTGTTGAGGAAGTGTTTTTCCAAAGTTGAGTGGCGCAACTGAAAGAGCAGACGTTACTTTGTGCCCATCCCATGTTCCATGCATCCAGATAACCGTCATTGTTGTAATCGATCAGATGATTGTTGCCGTGACTGATGCGATCGAAAGTCCATTCCTGATCTGCATCATAGTAGGCTCCACAAGCTTTGAAGCTGAAATCGCCCCGGTTCATATACAGCCAGGTTGTAATTTCATGCTTTTCTCCGTGACCACCTATTAGGATATCGGGCAAACCGTCGTGATTGACATCCCCAAAGGAAGGGGTTGCACCGTCTACTCCTTCAAAACCGCAAAAGAGGTCGGTTAGCATTTCAAAATTGCGTCCGCCACGATTCCGATAGATGTAAAAAGACTTGGCGCCCGAACCTTTATTACTGGAAAAACCTGTTACTACAATATCCATATAACCATCGGCATCCAGATCACATAAGGAGCAGGAAGAATCATTGGAACCATACAAATACTGTTGGTTTTCGGAGAATGTTCCGTCTCCATTGTTCCAATAGATACGGAGGTTACCTTCGCCCGGACCGTAACCGGAGGATACAATATCCAGCCAACCGTCATTATCCATGTCGGCAAAGTGCACGGAACCTCTCGAAAGGCCTAAGAACGGTTCTGTACCATTTAATGGGGTTTCTTGCCGGATGAATCCCTTGCCTTTGTTGTTTTTGTATAGATAAAGTGCGCGCCGGTCGTGGTGTACGATGAGATTTCCTTTTTCATCTGTGTTTCCATCGGGGTCTTCGTAATCGTCCAGCCCTGCAATGATCAGATCCAGATAGCCATCCTTGTCATAGTCGCCTATCGAAACCCATTGACGTGACCGGCCACCGTCTTTTGCGCTGTAAATCGGGGAAATACCCATTTTGCTTCCTGCCGGAGTGGCGGCGTTAACCTCCTCGAAAATAGGCTGCCCACCTTGTTCCGCTCCTTTATTACGGTATAGAAATGCGGCAATCTCTTCCAGGTTATTTTCGTAATCCATTGATTTTAATCCGGGGACAAACAGGTCTAATAATCCGTCGTTATTATAATCGAACCAGACCGGACAGGCATAGTAGCAAACATCAAACGGACTGGTAAGGCGGACGAAAGATTCTGTACCGTCATAGTCATACAGAGCCGATACTTTTTGAGCGGAGGCTGTTCTGAGATGAGGATTCTTTCCGGAGTAGGCAATCTCCAGCCAGCCATCATTATCGTAATCCCCCCATGCCACATTGGAGCGATCTGCCGTATGGTAGAACTGTCCTCTGATGAGGGACGTTGCTATGGGCTCGGCAGGAACCGGTCTTGTTATTTTAGTAAAGACAGGGGATACCGGATTGCCGGGAGTGGCAATTTCCGAATAGTCCGGATTGGATAAGTCGTCGTATATTTCCGTATAGTTAAAATCCTCTGTTGAGAAAGTGGATATGCCCACATCCATAATCTGCACGCCACCGTCTTGTAGGCCTTCTACTGCGATCAAGTTCCAGCTATTCGGCTTTAATGTCTGTTTGGCCTCGTAAGAGATATCAAACGGAATATAATTGGAAACCGATCCCTTTTTGCTTGCTGCCCAAACGCCATTGATATAGATATGGATATCATCGTCATGATAAAGCAGGAAACGCATGGCATTGATCATTTCCGGAGTGACGTCGCCCAGACGGAACCATCGGCGCATATGAATCTGTGAGGTATTCCAGGGAGTTGAGATTAAGTTTGCCCCATTCCATATGGAGGAACTACCAAATGCGGCTTCTCCTTCCGTCCAGGTACGGTCGTCGAACTCTTTGGCAAACCACCGGCGGGGAACATCGGATGAGGTTGTATATCTCCACTTGTATTTATGCTCTTTGGCAGTAGAAAGAATAGGTCTTACTTTTATTCCGCTTTGCGGCAGATTGATACATTCCTCTATTTTTGTTTTTAGTTCTCCGGTTGCCGAATAGGGCTTCAATACGCGCCGGTCGTATGTGTAGATTCCGTTTTTTTCGATCTCCACATCGGATAGCTGGGTATATACGGCAGCATTTAATCCGTAGTAATAATGGTCTATTACTTTGTCGGCTAAATTGTTGAATAAGACGGTGAAGTCTTTTCCGGTCTCTACGGTGGTGTATTGGAAATCGCCTCCGGGCCAGATGTGTCCCTGTACTTTCAATGTAATGCCGCCATACTCGCCACAGACGCCGGCTCTGGTTTCGTCCAATGGGCAGGAGGGGTTTGGGTAGCTATGGGAGTCCTTAATGTCACCAATGGGAGCGTCTACCCAGCCACTGGCACAACAGACAAGGCTTTGGCCTACTTCGCCTATGACGATCTGAGTCATTCTTTCTGTATCGAATTGTCCCCAACCTTCATTAAATACCACCCATTGGATAATACTCGGATGGTTTCTGAAAGCTGTGATAATTCTTTTCGATTCATCTTCAAAGTTCTTTTTGGCATAGTCTTCGTATCCGGAAGGTAAGTTGGGGCTGGGCAGATCTTGCCATACCAATATTCCTTCCCTATCGCAATGCATATACCAACGTGCAGGCTCTATTTTGATATGTTTCCGTATCATATTGAATCCTAAAGCTTTCATCGCTTTTATATCAAACAGGAGTGCTTCGTCACTTGGAGCAGTATACAGGCCGTCGGGCCACCATCCCTGGTCGAGTAGCCCCATCTGGAAGATTTGTTTTCCATTGAGGAAGATACGGGGCGTTTCACCCACTTTCTTCACTTCGATTTTGCGCATTCCGCAATAGCTGCTTACGGCGTCTGTCTGTACTCCGTCTTTTAGGATGGTTATGTCGAGGTCGTATAAATACGGGTCTTCTACCGACCATAAATGAGGGTTATCGATAGGAATGGTCAGTACCCTTCCGACTTTGCCGTTTTCCAGTGTTGCTATTTTATTTCCTTCTTTGTCGAGCAAGCTGATATTTACTGTTACTCCGAATGTTTCATTGGTATTGACTCTCATTTTCAAACAGGAGTTGTCTACATCGGGCCGTATCATTAAATCCTCTATATAAACCGGATTGACAGGCTCCAACCATACCGTTTGCCAGATACCGCTTACCGGAGTATACCAGCATCCCCATTTATTTAATGCCTGTTTGCCTTTCGCTTGTCCTTCGGCACCGGTATTATCGTATGTATAGACAACTAACTCTTGTTTTTCCTGCTCTTTTAAAGCAGCGGTTATGTCAAAGTAGAACGGATCGTATCCACCGGTATGCTTACCTACTTTTATACCGTTTACATAGACAATGGTTTCCCAATCTACGGCATCAAAATGAAGCAGAATATTTTTCCCTTTCATCGTTTCGGGGATACTTATTGAGCGTTTATACCAATAGCATTGGCTGTCGCTCTCTTCCATGATTCCGGAGAGGGCGGATTCTATGGGGAAAGGAACTAATATCTTTTGTGTAAAAGTGAAATTCTTCGGATCGTATGCTTCGCCTTTTATGCCTTTTCGCAAATCCCAGATACCATTAAGGTTGAGCCATTCGTTTCTTACCATTTGTGGTCTTGGATATTCGGGTAATACGTTATTCACGTCTATTGTCTCACTCCATGGAGTCATCATAGGAGCTTGCTTCATTTTCCATTCTTGGGCGTGCAAAAGAAAGATACTCATGATACAGAAAAGTCCTACGACTGAAAGTCTTTGTATATGCATTGTTTTCATGTTGTTAGAGATGAGGGATAAAAATGAGGGTGTGTCAAAACGTAATTTGATGAAAGGACAACTTTTAATCTGAAACTTGACTCCCTAAATCAATGATGAAAAGAGCCATATCATTACTCAAAAACAGAGTTTGATATGGCTCTTTTATAATTGTTAGTTACAATCTATAACTTTTTAGAGTGGTCATTTTAGTTTTGACACACCCTCATGTAATTAGAAGTTATAATGATTCTTATTTTACCATTAACTTGCTGGTACTTACGGTGCCATTCTGATTAGTCGCTTTCAATAGATACATACCTTCGGGCAAATTGCTGATGGTAGTATTGCCAGCCGGTAATGCTTTGTTTGCAACCGACATGCCGCTTATTGTATAGATAGCAACATTTACCGGTTCAGCAGCATTTACAATAATTTCACCGTTTACGGAATATACGTTCAGGCCTTCGATTGTAGTAGCCGGCTTGATACCTGTTCCGGTACCGGCGTCGGGATCTAAATAGAGACCATAGATATTAGCTCCTGTACCATCTGGTAAATTGTAAACAACATATATGGTGTGTTCTCCTGACACTTCTTCCAATGTGGATGCAGTTGTCATTTTGGTATCCCATTTACCGGTACCTTGTGCTCTGACGACAGCGATTGGTTTGCGTCCGACGAGTACATTTTGTACTTCTTCCGGAGTGCTGATAGTACTCCAATCTATATCCTCCAGACCGATATACAATGAGAAATTAGCTTCTTCGATAGTACCTATATAATTTTTGTCACAGGAATGATTGATGAGAACTCTTTTATAATTGCCATCTTTGAAATCAATGTCATAATAAGCCACAACAACACCATTGGCTGTGTAACCGATATTTGAGCCTTCACCACGAGCATTATCCTTCCCTTTAACCATAATTTGCCATTCCATATCGCCTTGACTCCAATCGCCGCCGTTGTCACCTTCACCTTTGGTAACAAACACCACAGCATCATCAGAGGGTTTTATATCTTCGTAAACAACACCGCAATCCGGATTCTCAAACCAAAGATTTTCTTTCAATAAATCGATTCTGTGAAGATTGGTTGCATCTCCCCATTTCACAAACAGATAGTGAGAACCTTTTACTTCTTTTAATTTGGTAGCAACCGGAGTAAAATCGTTCCATTTTTGCAAATTGATACCTGTCCAAGTTCTTGCAATCATGTTTTCCGGTTTTACTTCGTCAATATAGAATTCCATGTATTCTTTATATCTTTCACCATCATGACCGATGTAGGCAACTAATTGTTGGAACTCTCCTGCACCAAAATCAATCGGTTCTGCAGATTTGACAATGAAATCCTTAACTATACCTCCCCAACATTCTGTTTCTTCATTATACTTACAATCTTTGAAAGGATCATCTGGGTTTTCTGGATCGACATCGACTGCCACTCGGAAGACATCGCCATATATGATATTTGCTTTATCTGCATATTCCGGTGATTCATTGATCCATGGTTGCATACCCTCTTCTGCAATCGCATTTTTATAGAAGATGACAGAACGTAAATTTCCATTTCCTTCACGGAAAGTTAACCAAACTTTTTGTTTACCGGTAGGGCGTGTAAAATCGTCACCTTCTTTCATATTCCATGCAAATGTTTCGAAGCAGTGATAGCCGAATGTTCTGTCTACCGTCATTTCTGTGAAAGTGATGGATTCTTCAAAAGTATTTCCGGCATGAAGAACTACATATCTTTCTACTCCGAAATCTCCCCAGCCCTGTGCGAATTCTACTCCGGTAGCTTGGTAAGCATTGCCATCAGCCCCGAAATCTACTTCCCCTAAACAGATAACTGTTTGGTTGGATGTCTGGCCGATATTACCATAACCGACATCGAATATAGCATCTGTAACCAGTTCGATGTTCTCATTCCCTTTCATTGTTTCGATCACTAAATCCTGTGCAAATGCAGAATTCATTCCTAATAGAGCGAGCGCTCCGATGAGTAATGTGTTTTTTTTCATTGTAAAATAATTTAAATTAAACATCTATTCTTGATTAGGTTTTCAACTATTTAGAACTCTTTGATTAGTAAATGTCTTTGAGTTGCTTTTACCTATTTTTTTTATCCGATCTTATTCAATACTGTTATACCTTCCTTTTGGGAACTGAAAACTGAGAAATGACTTCTTGTTATTAAAGAACTGACTTGTATACAGTGATTTATCTGATGCCAAAATTACGCGTTCCGTCTGTTTTTATGTAGAACGAATCATTCAAAAAATAACAAGTTAGTCACAGGGGTTCTTTTTCTTTCTCATTTCTTTTATTAATTGAAACGTCTCTTTCAAGGTTTCTGTATTTATGAGAAAGATGGAAGCGTATTTTATGTGACATCAACATCTGGATGTTTTATAATATGAAGAATGGGTGTTCTTTCCGGAAAGAAATATTGCTTTCTGTATGTGATAATAACGATGTGTTTGTTAGTCAATTGGCATTAACTGTTTCGGAAAGAAGAAACGGGTGAAGTGCATGCTACTATTGGCTGGCTTCCTGTATTTCCTTACACCGGTTTCATTTTATGCTGTATTTGTATGATACGTCCGGGAAAGCCCTGTGTGAGAGCGATTCGTACTACCAATTTGCTATTTTTTGAAAGAATCGTTTTCTTCTTTTTATTTATATTTGCCCTCAAATAATTCGTTTATAAAGAATATGAAACACCCCCAATTGACTATTACCGTTTTCCTCTTGATGTTGTTGTTCAACATATCCGGATATGGGTTGAATAATTATTATTTCAACATAATCGGTAGAGATAAGGGATTGTCGCAATCCAATGTAAAAGCGATCATTCAGGATAGCAATGGCTTTATGTGGTTTGGCACCCGCAACAAGTTGAACCGGTATGATGGGAATACTTTCAAAATATTCGATTGCTATGATTATGTAGCACAAAAACAGAATAACAACATATCCTCTCTTTTTGAAGACGGGGAGAAACGTCTATGGGTCGGCACGGATAAAGGGGTCTTTATATTAGATCCTCAAACCGAAATTTTTACTTATATGGACACACAGACAGCGGAAGGGATTACCATGACCGATTGGATCTCGGATATCGGGGAGGACCGGGATGGCAATATATGGATTGTTGTTCCTAATCAGGGATTATTCCGCTATGTTCAGGATAGTAAAGAGCTGAAGTTTTATGCATTTGGAAAGAAAACGGTTCCCGATCATGGGAATCCGCAGAGTATGTGCATAGATCAAAGTAACCGGGTTTGGATTGGAACAAATGGGAAAGGAGTATATCTATATGATAAACAGACGGATGAATTTACTCAATACCTTGGTGATACGAATGGCAATACACTGGCGGGAGAGAATATTTATACGATGTCTGACGATGGCGAGCATCTTATTTTGGGTATACATGAAGGTAAACTGCGTAGAATAAATAAGAGGAAGAATGCGGTAACCGATGTAAATGCACCGGATGTGCATTATAAGATTATCCGTTGCATAACGAAGTTGAATAACAAATTATGGGTCGGTACGCAATATGGTATCTACATTATCGATGAAGAAAAAGGAGAGGCTTTCAGAATATACAATGATCCTATGTGTAGTTATTCGCTCTCGGACAATCAGGTCGGGGAGATTTATCAGGATCGGGAAGGGGGAATCTGGGTCGGAACCAATGCCGGAGGTATTAATTATCTCTCCAGTTCTGTACTGAAATTCACCCGGTATATACCGTTGAGTCGTGAAGAAACGATCAGTAGCAAGCGGATAAGAGAGATCATTGAAGATAATGACCAAAATATATGGATAAGTACCGAAGATGCGGGAGTGAATATTTTCTCTCCCGAAAAGCAGACATTTAAGAAGTTGGGAAGAGATATAGGCAAAGACTTGACTTCGGAACAAACACTGAGTCTGCTCAATCTTAACGGAGATATTTGGGTGGGATTGTTTAAGAAAGGATTGGATATCGTTTCTGCCGGTAGCTATAACACCCGGCATTATTCCGGAAAACAGTTAGACTTGAATGAATTCAGTTTATATGCTTTGGGGGAAGATAAATTCGGCAACGTCTGGTTAGGGAATGCTTGGGGGATTTATAAGGGTAATAAGGAAACGATGGAATTTGTCAACATGCCCGAATTCGGCCTGTGCTATACATATGATATCATGGAAGATGCTAACGACAATATCTGGATAGCGACAATGGGGAACGGTGTGTTCAAATATAATCAGAAAACTCAGCAGGTAGAGCATTACACGAACCAGATCAATGATAAACATTCGATAAGTTCTAACTCTGTCAGCAGTATTACGGAAACGAGTAATGGCGATATCTGGTTTGCAACGGACCGGGGCGGTATCTGTAAATACGACAGTAAGGAGAATAATTTCCGTACCGTATCGCTGGCAGAGGGGTTGCCCGATGATACTGCATACAAGATTGTTGAAGATAAAAACGGCTATTTATGGTTTGGTACTAATAGCGGGCTGGTACAGTTTGATCCGCAGAATTTTACCATTGAAACTTATTCAACGGATAATGGTCTGCCCAGCAACCAGTTCAATTATAAATCTGCATTGGCAAGCAGTACGGGCGAATTGTTTTTTGGAACTTTGGAAGGGCTGATCTCTTTCTTTCCTGAGAGATTGGAGCAGAACAGCTTTATTCCTCCTGTGTATATTACCTATATAAATCATAAAAACGACGAAGCATCCGCTGAGTTATATGATAAGGGGGCGGATAGCGGTTATCTGCAGGCTAAACAGATTACCCTGCAACACGATCAGAATAGTATAGAACTGGGCTTTGTTGCGTTAAGCTATGCCTGCCCGGCAGCCAATCAATATGCTTATAAGATGGAGAATCTCGATAAGGACTGGATCTTTACAAGAGATAATCAAAGTGTGACTTATGCTAATCTTGCTCCCGGAAAATACCGGTTTGTAGTGAAAGCAAGTAATAATGATAAAGTATGGAATCAGGAGGGTGCTTCTGTCGAGATTATCATCCTTCCTCCTTGGTGGAAGACTTGGAGTGCCAACATTTGCTATGTGATCCTTCTGATTGTATGTGTCTGGTTAATAACCAGGTATTACTTGTATGTGAGCAAGAGGAAGACATTGGAAAAGCAACGGCTGTTTGAGAGTGAAAAGGAGAAAGAACTGTATAGCTCCAAAATCGATTTCTTTACTAACATAGCCCATGAGATACGAACGCCGCTGACGTTGATCAACGGTCCTCTCGAGTCTTTGGCCGAGATGGATATTAAAGATCATGAGATAAAGAAGAATGTCCAGCTCATGCAGAGGAATATATCGGAACTGCTTACTTTGATTAATCAGATTCTGGACTTCCGGAAAGTGGATGCCAATAAGGTGACAATGAATTTTGTCGTTGGGAATATATCGGCTATTGTAGATGAGGTATATCAGGAGTTTCTTCCGATGGCATTGTCTATAAATAAGAAAATGGAACTTCATATGCCGGAACTGCCTGTTCATGCATTGATCGACCGGGGATCTTTTATTAAGATTCTGAATAATCTATTTTCAAATGCAATCCGTTACTCCGAACATGCAATCGATGTGGAACTTGAAGAGGACGACATGCAATTCTATCTGATTATAAAGAACGACGGTGAGATAGTACCTCCCGAAATGGCCGATAAAATATTCGATCCTTTCTATCAATTGAAGAAGAATGCAAATATAAATGCAAGTTCCGGCATCGGATTGTCATTGGCACGGTCACTTGCCGAATTGCATCATGGTGTGTTGCTCTACAAAAGTAATGATGGACTGAATGTTTTTACATTAGCCATTCCAAAGGGCGACATATCCCGGCAGGAAACCAACATCGATATTTATAACGACGATTTTGTAGAGCAGCAATCGAAGCAGGAAACGATTTTGGTGGTAGAAGACAATCTTGAACTGCTATCGTTCATGACCGAGAAGCTGAGTTTGAACTTCTCTGTGGAAAAAGCCACTAACGGTGCCGAAGCATTTGATATTATCCAAAAGGTGAATGTCGATATCGTCGTTACGGATATCATGATGCCTATCATGGACGGTTTTGAACTCTGTAGGAAGATAAAGACGGACATTGAGTATTGCCACATACCCGTAGTGTTGCTGACTGCTAAGAATGACTTGAACAGTAAGATCAGAGGACTTGAAACCGGTGCTGATGCGTATATCGAGAAACCTTTCTCGTTTAAGTATCTGACGACACAACTGAATTCGCTTCTTGAAAACAGAAAGAGGGAGAAAGAAGCGTTTATCAAGAAGCCTTATGTCACTTCGCAGTCGATAGGTCTGTGCAAAGCGGATGAGGAACTGATAAATAAAATCATAGGTATTATTGAAGAGAATATCACTGATTCTAATTTTGGTGTGGAACGCTTGTCGGAGATTATCAATATGAGCCGGTCGAGCCTGCATCGTAAGATTAAGGCACTCTCCGGAACATCGCCTACGGACTTTATCCGTTTGATACGATTGAAAAAGGCTTCCGAGCTGATAGCCGAAGGGCATTACCGCACAGGAGAGGTCTGTTATATCGTCGGAATAAACTCTCCCTCTTATTTCATCAAATTGTTCCAAAAACAGTTTGGTATGACGCCGAAGGAATTTGAGAAACAACAGAGGATGACAAACACAAATGATTATAATATAAATTTGACAAAATGAAAACATTTGATTTTTTACTGTTGAGCATAGTTGCAATCGGACTTTATGCATGTGGCCCAAAAACGATTTATCCCGGTGAGGTCTGGACGGATACGGAACAGAACATGATTAATGCGCATGGAGGAGGGGTTCTGTATCATAACGGAACGTATTATTGGTATGGCGAATATAAAAATGATTCTACCTATCATGCACCCGGCGTAGAATGGGATTGTTACCGGACAGAGGCCGGCGGGGTAGCCTGTTATTCATCCAAAGACCTGCATTCCTGGAAGTTCGAGGGGGTAGCGTTAAAGCCGGATATGGCTAATCCGGAATCGGATATCCATCCTTCTATGGTGATAGAACGGCCTAAAGTGATTTATAATGAGAAGACCGGTAAGTTTGTGATGTGGATGCACATTGATAGTTATAATTATTCGAAAGCAGCTACCGGTGTTGCCGTATCGGATAGTCCGACCGGTGGTTTCAAGTATTTACACTCTCTTCGTCCGTATGGAGAAGAAAGCCGGGATATGACACTGTTCAAAGACGGGGATGGGAAGGCTTATCATGTTTACTCTACCAAAGGTAATTCTACTTTATATATTCATTTGCTTTCGGATGACTATCTCGAGCATACTGAAACTTATAAGGCGGCTTTCCCCGGAAAGTTCAGAGAAGCACCGGCCATCTTTAAAAGGCAGGATAAATATTATATGATTACTTCCGGATGTAGCGGCTGGGATCCCAATGAAGCGGAATATGCCATAGCAGATTCTATGTTGGGAGAGTGGACGGCAATGGGGAACCCTTGTGTAGGTGAGAATGCCGACAGAACGTTTGGCGGACAAAGTACGTACGTCATACCAGTAGATCCCGAAAATGATAAATACATTGCCATGTTCGACAAATGGAATAAACTGGATTTAATCAATTCCAGATATATTTGGTTGCCTATTCAATTTCATTCGACAGACAGTATTACGATAGAGTGGAAAGACGAATGGTCTTTAAAAGATCTGTAATAGGAATCTTTGAAAGAACTATAATAGATAGATGTAAAACCTTTTCTTAAATGTTATATTATGAAGAAACTATTTTTTATTGCATGCAGCAGTTTTTGCTTTAGCCTCCTGCTGTATGCGCAGGTTCCGGGAGATATTGAGAACATCAGGTTTGAATATATGGATAAACCGGTACAGTCGAGTACGGGAGGTGACCCGATTAATTTTATTCATGCCACCTATGTGAATGCAGCTTGGGGGGACTACAACAATAACGGGACGCTCGACCTGTTTTATAGTGATAAAAATAATCACGGTAGTGCTACGAAAATTCAGAGCACCTTTTACCAGAACAATGGGGACGGTACTTTCCGTAAATTGACCTCTCCATTTGCAGGAGTTGCTTTCTCATGCCCGGTTTGGTTCGATATGAATAATGACGGTCTTTTGGATCTTTTCCTTCCGGGACTGGGCGATTGGTATTATCAGTGGAATGATCTGGATACACGCCTATCCAATATCCAGGCACGTTTGTATATTAATCAGGGAGTACAGGAAAATGGCACTTGCAAGTTTAAGGAAATGCCGGTGGCGGAATCTGGTTTGATGCCGGTGTTTAATGGAAAGACCGGAGGAAAAGGACACAATTGGGCGGTTGCGGGTGATTATGATAACGATGGTTATACGGACTTGCTTGTAACGGGCTTTGATGAACATACGAGGGTAAGCCGGGAAAATTACGAAGATGCGGTCAGGGTGGTGTATCTGTTTAAGAACATAAAAGGAGAGTATTTCGAACTGCAGAAAACTCCTTTGGAGGGAACAAAGCCTTTCCATGGTTTGACCGATGGCAGTGTCTGCTTTGTCGATTTGGATAATGATGGCTGGCTGGATATCGTATCTACCGGATATGGTTATTCAAGAGAGTCGGAAGTACACGTTTACTGGAATCAGCAGAACGGTACATTTAAGGAATCAGATTTTAAGTTTGACACTACTTGTAACTCTTCATGTGATGTATATGACCTGAATAACGATGGTCTGGCAGATATCATTATGACGGGAGTCTATTTCAATAACAATCAAAAGCAATTCTATATCTATAAAAACAAGGGAGAGCGTAATTTTGAGAAAATAGAAAATGAACATCTGCTGCCGATAGATGGCGGGCAACTCTCTTTTGGCGATGTAAATCATGACGGACTGCCCGATATGCTGGTAGGTGGTCATAATAATACGCATCAACACACCACGTGGTTATATGTCAATAAAGGTGATTTTGATTTTGAGCCGATTGCATGGTACAATCAGGACGATTACGGATGGGCATTTCCCAGAGTCACTCATGGCAATGAGCATCTGATCGACATTGATAATGACGGGTTGTTGGATGCATGGATTTCCGGATGGTCCAATGGGGCTTGTTCTTCCGGTTGTGATACGCAACTTTGGAAAAATACTTCTGTTGCCGGCAAGAACGAAGCGCCGGGAATGCCGCAAAATTTACAGGCAAAGTTGATTGAAGGTTCCGATATTCTTTCTTTGGCATGGGAAGCGGCTACCGATGATGTTACTCCTCAAAAAGCTTTACGGTATAATGTTTATTTGAAAAAGAAGGAAGGTGATAAATGCTACGTGACCGTACCGGCGGATATTACTTCCGGTTTTATTAAAGTCGGTTCTGTTTCCGGTTATCTCACTCAATGTTCTTATAAGATTAAAGTAGAATCGGACGGCGAATATGAATGGGGAGTACAAGCCATCGACAATGGAGGGAGAGGTGGCCTTTTTGCAAAAGCTACTGTGAAGGTGGATGGGACCACCGGTATTACTGCCCTCAAAGAAGAGGATGCTATTTTAATTTCTTCCAATGGGCAGTCTCTGAATTATTCGATCTCTGGCATGGGGAGGATGACTGTATTCGGCATTGATGGCAGCGTGGCGTATCAAAGCCGGATTTATGAGACCGGTACTGTCAATCTGATAGGAAAAGGCACTTATATTGTCAGGATCGAGACCGATTCTGCTGTGAAAAGACAGAAAGTAGTAATGATGTAATAAAAGAATTTTTGCTGTATGATATTGAAAAAATATTTATGTTTTGCTTGTGCTGTTTTGTTTATTCAGAGCGGATATGCTAAAGAGCAGAAGCCTATAAATCTGGGAGAAACACCCTGGAGGTTTTCCAAAGTCGTTCGACAGGAGATGGATTTGGCAAAGGATGCCCGTATTCTCTGTGGTACGCAGGCAGTACCTGTGATCAATGATGGTGATATGAATACGGAATGGGTAGCAAATGATGCACCGGAACCAAGTCTGCTCATCGATCTGCATGAGAATAAACAGGCGGGAAAAGTCAAATTGTCTTTCAAGGGGAACCGGGTATATTTTGCTACTGTAAAAGTGGAAGTAAGCCTTGATAATAAACAATGGAATTCGTTGACAGACGGCGCAGACAGGCAGCAATGCGAATTGTATAAAGAAGGCGATATCTCGAGTGTCAATAATACGGTAGGGTACGTTGCAACCGTTACGAGCACTTCACTTTCTGTACCGATTCCGGTGACTTACCGTTATATAAAGCTTTCCGGTTTGAAATGCTTCTCTGAAAAAAAAGAAGAATTACCGGTGCGTGTCAGTGAACTGGCCATTCATCCGGTTGAAAATGATCATCCGGATCAGGAAATGGCAGGAGCAGATTTTGATGATACACGGTGGGAAGAGGTCGGCATCCCACATTGCTACAACGAACATGATACTTATCTGAATGCAAGTACGGGAGAACGTTGCTGGCGGGGAGAAGGCTGGTACAGAAAGAAACTCTTTTTCGATGGGAAGGATCGGGAGAAGGAGATTTTTTTGGAATTCCAGGGAGTGAATCTGGCAGCTATTGTCTTTGTGAACGGGCAGGCTATTTCCGGGAATACACGGGTTAAACAACCGGGAGTGGTGACTCATGTAGGCAGCTCTCTTCCTTTTGTGGTGAATATCAGCAAATATATAAAATGGGGTGAAGAGAATCAGATTGCGATTAAAGTCTCGAATGCGAAAAATACGTTCTTTGCCTGGCCGGGATTTGGTGAGAATGAAGGATTCGGACAGGCAATGGGAGGTATTGTGAGTCCTGTCTATATGCATAAGAAAGATAAAGTGCATATCCCATTCAACAGTTACTCTCCTTTAAACAAATGGGGCACTTATTTCGGAACGGTATCTGCTACGCCGCAGGAGGCCGTCGTAAGGTTTCAAACGAATGTTGAGAACTCTTCGGAGCATACACAGGCAGTCGAACTGCGTACTTATTTGCAAGATGAACGGGGACGTACGGTGTTATCATTTACCGAACAGCGAAATGTGGCACCCGGCGCTACTCATCTGTTCGATCGGACGGAAACCATTAAAAATCCGAACTTATGGTATCCTATCGGCTGTTCGGGTACTCCATATTTGTACACCGTGCAGAATAAAGTGTATGTAGACGGTAAACAGGTGGATAGTAAAAGTGAGAAATTCGGTATACGTGAAATTACCTGGGATGAAAATCATTGCTATGTCAACGGTGAAAAATGTATTTTGCGGGGATTTGGCAACAGAAATATTTATCCGGGTTTGGGAGCCGCCGTTCCGGCAGCTTTGCGTTGGCAGGACATCGCTTATATTGCCGAGTGTGGAGGAAATGCGTTCCGCGTAGGGCATCAACCTCCGTTTGCCGAAGCTTTTCAGGCTTGTGATGTGTATGGCATTCTGCTGATTGTAAACAGTGGAGACAATGAATGGGCCTTGAAAAACGAACCGGCCAAGACTTATAAACGAGAGTACGACCGTGATGCGATTATTGCATTCCGCAATCATCCTTCGGTGGCTATTTGGGAATCGAACAATGGTCTGGCCTATGAAGGTGATAAATATTTACCTTCTTATACGCTTGAGGAGGTAAAGAAATGGGATTATATACAACCGCGTCTGGTATTGAATCGCGATGGTTATCCCCCGGAATGGGATGAGAAGGAGCCGATTGTGATAGGTTATACCAATCGTTATGAGAAAGTACAGGGACATCCTTCTCTGAATACGGAAGTTTATGGTACCAATTGGAACGGTCAGCCCAGCTGGTGTATTGCCCGCTTCGATTACGATAATGAAAAGCAGTTCTCTCAGGCTTATGTACAGGATTATCTTCATGATCTCGACAGGCAGGCATGTGGCTGGATCGATTGGATGTTGGCAGAGACGTATGGCGAGGGGTATACGATTTATCTGAATGGGATGAGGAATCAGAAGAGCCTGGGTTCCTGTGCGATGGACGCCAATCGCTTTCCAAAGTTGAAGTATCGGATTTATCAGAAAGCGCTTTGGGTACCGTTTTCTAAACGGCCGGGAGTTGCTCTTCAAAGCCATTGGAACTATTCGGGTATTCAGGATGTGGATGCCTGGAGTAATTGTCCTTATGTGGAACTTTTTATCAATAAGAAGTCCTATGGAATCGTTGAGCCGGATCAGGCAACCCGTCGTTGTACCTGGAAAGAGATTTATTGGGAACCGGGTATTGTTGAGGCGGTCGGACTGGATTATGATAAGCGTCCTGTCTGCTCCGAAAAGATAGAGTCGTCCGATGAACCTTATGCAATACAGGTCACTATCGAGAAGCAGACTGCCAAACCCGACGGTGAAGAGTTTGTATTACGTGCCAATGCTTCCGATGCCTTTATTGTGACGGCTAAGATTGTGGATAAAGCCGGTCGCTGGTGTCCCAGGGCCGATCATCTTTTGAAGTTTGAAGTAGAGGGGGAAGGAGTCTATAAGGGGTCTTATAACTTCTATGTGACTGAGGGTAAGGATTTAGCCTATCATGCTCCCGGAGATCATGAATTGCAAGCAGAGGGCGGTTTGATGAGAGTGGCCGTACGAACGACCTTTAATCCGGGAAAAATAAAAGTAAAAGTGAGTGCAGACGGATTGGTTTCGGGAGAAGGTTCTGTGAAATCCAAGAAGGTCAGACTGTGATTTAAAATCCATGTAATTTTGCACAGGTACCGATAAAGTATCGGCTTAGTATATGGAGATTGTAAAGAATGTACGCTTCTTAACAAAGAAAGGAGACAGATATGATTATTAGGGAGATGATTCTGTTTTCGCTACTTTGTTTGGGAGCGTTATTCTTTAATAGCTCTGAATTTGTTGACACTGGAATAGTGCCTAAATGGTATATGACTATTGCTATGGGAATTGTATTAGTTGTCTATTATTCAATTCTCTCACAGCGAAAAAGATCTTTTTCTTTTGAAATGCATGGGATCATCTATGCTATTATTATTTCATGTGCTTTGCAGGCATTATATGGCATCCTACAATATTTGTCAGGCTCACGGGCAGGAGTAGTGAGTATATTTATGTTGGTTGCTATTTGGGGGTATCAGTCTGTTTCCTGGAATAAACTACAGAAAATCGTATTGGTAATAGGTGCTTTAGTAGTGCTGATTGTTTTTCTTTATTTTCTGAAAAGAAACTCGGCCGATGGCCGATTATTGATTTGGATTTGTTGCTTAAATATGATAGCAATCAAACCTTGGTTCGGGTTTGGCTCCGGAGGATTTGAAGCACATTATATGGATTATCAGGCTCAATTTTTTCATCGGAATCCAGATAGCGGATACGCTATTCTTGCTGATACGGTTCAGCAGCCATTTAATGAATTTCTTCGCATAGCCGTAGATTATGGTTTAGGTGGGCTGTTGGGATTATTGGGAATGATTGTATTTTTGATACTTTGCTATCAAAAATGTAACAGTCGCTATAAGGACTTAGCTGCATTAAGTCTTTGTTCAATAACCGTTTTCTCTTTATTTTCTTACCCATTTTTATATCCATTTACTTGGGCTGTTGTTTTATTGGATTTGGTTATATTGGCTGGGAATACGTGGCATATTCATTGGAAGATATTTTCTGTTGTTGGAAAGTGGTTGGTGATATTATGTGTTATGGGGAGTTTGTGCATAACGAACACGATGGTTATTCGGGTAAAGGCAGAGATGAAATGGAAACATGCATTGTCCCTGTCTTCGTGTGGGCTTTTCGAAAAGGCACAACCTTTGTATGATGCGGCAGAGCGTGTGCTGGGGAATGATCGCTATTTTTTATACAATTATGCAGCTGAGCTTAATGTAGCCCGGTTTTACAAGGAAAGTCTTGATATTGCGATGAAATGCCGTCATTTATGGAGTGATTATGATTTGGAAATGTTGATTGCGCAGAATTGTTGGGAAATAAATCGAATGGTAGAAGCGGAGGAACATTTTAGATTGGCTTCTGATATGTGTCCTAATCGATTTATGCCATTGTATCGATTGGTATTGCTATTGGATAGGCAGGGACGATTGGTTGAAGCAAAAGAACTTGCGGTAGTTATTGTCTCTAAACAGGTGAAAATACCATCGATTGTTGTTGAACGAATAAAAAGTGAAATGAAAAAATATTTAACTTTAAAAATATAATGCTATGTCTGACATTTTGTATGTTCATGTTGAATATTGGATAATAATATTAATTATCGTATTGATTGCTTTCCTTATTTATATTAAGCAAAAGAAAAAGAACAGACAACTTAAAGAGAGTTTGTATATTGAACATGATAGTGTATCTAAAATCGATACACTTGTATCTCCTTTTGAACAGAAACAGCTATTGTTTGACATGCCTTCCAATGACGATGATTGGCAATATTTAGAGTCACGTTTTGATAATGCGTACAATGGTTTTATTCGAAAGTTACGTAATTGTTATCCGCTGTCCAATGAAGATGTTCACTTAATAATACTGATTTGTTTGGGAGTAGGGAATAAGCAGATTGCGTCCTATTATCATATTCAGCTCGCTTCTTTGGCTACTCATCGTTATCGCATTGCCAAGAAAATGGGATTGAAAGAAACGAAATCTATTAATGAGGCAATATTGGGCATGCTCAAAAATGGAAAATGCTAAATGCTGGTCTAAAATATCATAGACAAATGTTTGTCTATGATATTTGTCTATGGATACCGATTATGGATTAAATATTAAATCTGCTATTTTTGTGAAATATTTACGGGGGCTGGAATTGTGATATACTCATTATGTTGAAATCCGTTTTTACTTTTTATGTTTTGAAAAAAAGTGGAACTCTAAACTAAATAGGGGGATTTATTAATAAGATGTGATTAGTAACTAAATTAATTTGTATTGAAAAATGAAGAAATTTATTTTATTCCTTTTTATGGTAACATTATCTGTATCTATGATACTTTTTTCTCAAAGTTGTGATTCTAATGAAGAAGGGTTTGTAAACGTTTCTGCCTCTACTATAGCTGAAACTGATGAATTCGTAGATTTTATAATATGTAGTAGTGCATTGCAAGATAAATTTCTTGCTTATACAAAAACATTGAATCAGTCTGAATTTGAAGAGCTTATGAATAACTTGAATAATGACGAATATATGTTCGATATTGTGGATAAGGCTGGGTTGGAAGATGATATTCAGTCGTTAGTGAATAGTAAGAAAAACTTGCTTAGAAATACTGACTATTCGAACCTAAATATCTCTGAACAAAAAAGTTTATTGGTTAAATACTCTTGTGCACCTAAAGAAACAATAGCCAAGACTCGGACAGAAAGTTCTCAAGAATGTGATAAGCGTAGGCTGGACGACTATGCGTGGGCCCGGGCAATAGCCGATCTTGAGCTGATAGGGTGTACTTGTTCGGTTGAAATTCCGTTATTGGCCTGTGCCTGTTACACCGCAACTTTAGCTTCTTATGCGAATAATATAAGACTCGCTGATAGGGCTTATGAAGACTGTATGAAAGGTTTTTAGATAATTCACGAATAGATGTGGAATTTGGTTATACTCGGGAGGAGTAGGCTTGAATTGTGCAAATACTATTGCTCATTAATGCTATCATTAATAATTATGAAAAAATATTATACTATATTTGTTGGTTTTTGTATTTTGTATTTATTGCTATCTGTTATAGATTTACTATGGCAGATAAATCAATGGTATCTCTCTTTAAGTGGCTTATTGGTATGGAGCTTACTTTTTTGGATTGCGGTTCAAGAAATGCGCACGAGTGTGAAGAGTGATTGGAAATTTAAGAATTGGCTATTTCTTATAACAAGCTTCTTGGCGTTATTTCTGACTGCTTTTAGACTTGTTGTAAGATGAGAATATGAGTGAAATTTGACCAGAATTTTAGTATGCTAATAATGAAAAAATTAGATCATAAGACTTTGGTTATTTCTATGATTAATGTATGAGAATTGGTTACGATGTACATATCATGTATCCTATGCATGTTATTGTCATTAATGAGTGATGTATATTTGATAAGAATTTTTATAGAATGCTGTATTTTAGTGATAAAATAGATTTTTCGGTTTTGGGGTGCGTCTGTATATGCATTTGGGTGATAGTATCAGTTTATATTAAGAATGTTTTTGCGCGGGAGAAGAAATTCTTGAGACTAATATTTTTGTCTATATTTGTTTTTTTACTTTGTTTCTTATTTGTATTCATGTGTTATAATTTTTATAAATAAGATAGCTGTTTGGGTATGTGCCTATGTATAGGTGTTTGATTGTAATTTTGAACAGTTTGATTTCTAATTATATGAGTTATGCATGGAAATAGTGTGAAGATTCTTGTTGGCGTTTTTATTGCATCTGTATTGCTATTTATAGCTACTAGTCCTTTGTTGATGATACAAACAGAAAGTGCTGCAATCATCACTTGTGTAATTTTTCAAGCATTTACAACTGTTGTAATAGGCAGGTTGTGTGGAAAGGTAAAACCTTGGCAGTTATTTGTTACGATACTTATTGGTAGTTCAATTATTGATTTATATATAAGAATTCGTTATTTTACAGAAACATTGGGTTCGTTTCGTATTTTTGTAGGTATTCTGGTTGCTATAGTTGTTGGGTATTTAGTGTTTAGATTGCTTCCTTATTCTGGAACTCGGAGTCAATCTAAAAAGTAAATTGTATTGAATTTAATGAAGAGCACATTTATGAAACAATGTATTATCTTATGTTTTTCTTGTTTTTTATCTTGTTTTTCGAGTTGTCAAAAATATGATTCTCAATTAGAAGAAGCATTAATTTTGGCAAAAGAAAATCGGGGAGAACTGGAGAAGGCATTGGCCTTTTATGAAAAGGATTCATTGAAACTGGAAGCTGCGAAGTTTTTAATAAAGAATATGCCCGGACACTACTCTTATAGAGAGGTGGATGGTATTGAGAAATATTATGACGATGTAGGTTCTGTATTAAACCATCATTGGGCCTCTTTAGGAAAACAAATTGCTACTACTATAAAGTTGGAATATACCGAAGTGCCTTCTGGCGGACTGTACTTTTTAAGAAACCTAACGAGAGGAAAAGAAGAACGAATTTTTACGTATGTAGATGGAGAGCAGGTGTTCTGGTAAAAGAAGCTCAAGATGAATCGTCAAGTTAGTTGTAAAATTCTCTGATTATCAGTATTGGACAATATATCAGTTTCTTCAAAAACAGATAAGAGAGTACTTCTTTGTTTGTGAAGTACCCTCTTATACTTTGATAAATAATAGTAAAGTCGTGTTGTAATTTGGTTTATTTGTAGACGGTTTGTTTGTTTCCCATAATGAAGCGTAGTTCTTTAGCGCCGATCAAGTCGAAATAGTTGATAAAAGGTTTTAGAAGTTTTTTCCCATCCAGAAATACGGATTGTACATATTGGTTTTCTTCTGAAAGGTTTTCTGCTTTTATCGTTAATTCGTGATCTTTCAATTGGATTTTGATTTCCGGCAATTGGGGAGCTCCTATGGCAAATTCATTACTTCCGGGAGTTACCGGATAGAATCCCATTGCCGAGAAAAGATACCAGGCGGACATTTGACCGCAATCGTCATTACCATTTACGCCGTCGGGAGAATTCTTATAGTTTATTCTCACGTGTTTACGAGCCAGTTCCTGTGTTTTCCACGGTTCGTTGCAGTAGTTGTACAGGTAGATGTAATGATGTCCCGGTTCGTTGTCGTGCCGGTAATGGTCTTCTTCGAAGTTACGGTCCAGTTTGGCGGAGAATGCCTTTTCTCCTCCCATCATGTCGATCATGCCGGGGATATCTTGAAGAACACAGAATAGATAGGTCCATTTGGAACCCTCTGTTAATCCGTGACGTGAGTGATCGTCCAAATCTATCCAGCTTCCGTCGTAATTACGTGGCAGGAAGAATCCTTTTTCGGCATTGTATTGATTTCTGTAATTCTGGCTGAACTGCATCAGGCGGTTGTAGTCTTCGGTTTTTCCTAAGTCTTTTGCCATTTGTGCCACGCACCAGTCATCGTATGCATATTCTAAAGTTCTGGAAACGGACTCTGCTGTCTTGTCATCGGCTACATATCCGAGGGAGTGGTAATAGCTGGCTCCTGCACGTCCTTCAAAAGAGGTCCAATAGTCACGGTCTCCGTATCTTCTTTGTGTGTCGCAATCAGGAGGGACCATTGCGTTTTTGCGCAGGGCTTCATAGGCCAGACCGATATCGTAGTTGCGAATCCCTTTCATGTAGGCATCGGCTATCGCGGCATCTGCATGAGTACCTATCATAATATTGGTATAGCTGGGATTGGGCCACATAGGCAGCCAGCCGCCCTCCTTATACATTTGTAGCAATGCAGTAATCCAGTCGCCGGTCAACTCGGGCTCTATAAGGGTCATTAAGGGATGGAATGCACGGAATGTATCCCAAAGGGAGTAGTCATTGTACGAGAATCCATCGTGGATTTTATCATCAAAGGCGCTGTAATATTTTCCGTATTCCGAGAACTCACGGGGAAACAGATAACAATGATAAAGTGCTGTGTAAAAGATCGGTGCATCATCTTTATTGTTTCCTTTGATGTGGAATTTGGAGAGCTTGTCGTTCCATGCCTTTTTGGTATTATTGCATAACTGTTTGAAGTCCCATTCGGGAACCTCATGTTCCAGATTCATACGTGCCTGTTCGATGCTTATGAAAGAGGTTGCGATCTGCACTTGTATTTGCGGGGAGCTTTTATCGAAGTCTATATAGGCTCCCATCCGGGTACCGTATAACTCTTTCTCTCCCGGATAAAGAGTGGAATCGTTCCAGCAACCGAAATCTTTTATATCCCGGTTGAAGCGGATGATGAAGTATCCTTTAAAATTGGGGAGGTCCGGTCCTATTTGTGCCGATTGCCTGTCCGGATTGTAACCGATAATCTCGTTGTTTTCCGTATCTATTTTCACCCAGCCTTTTATGGTGTTCAGGCGATGGCTCAGATGATTGCACCAATCGTTCAGGGCAGGGTTCAGATTAATGCCTTGGATGATTAACCGGGGTTTCTGATTCTTGGGGAAACGGAAGTTGAGCATTGCGCACCGGCTGGATGCTGTCAATTCTGTAAAAATGCGGTTCTTCTGTTTATCGGTTAGAGTGACGGAATAATAATGGGGAGAGGCTTTTTCATCTTTGTGATTGAAACTCATCTTTCTGTCTTCCGGAAGAACTTTCACCGTTTCTCCTACTTGGGGCATAACCGATACATAACCGTAATCTCCCATCCAGATGGTGGGTTGATGGGAACCTAAAAATCCCATAATGTGTTCATCATCATAGACGTATGCCATACCTCCCATCTTGTTCTCTCTGGTCTGCGGGAGAAAACTGGTCATGGCAAAAGGCGTACCGACGTAGGGTACTGTGCCTCCTTCACCTTTGAGGGCAGTGCCGATGAAAGGATTTACATAGTCCACAACCTCTTTTGGGGGTTGAGAATAGGTGAGACTTGTATAGAAACATAGAAACAAAAAAAGTATTTTCTTCATGGTGTTTATTTGGGGTGTTATACATTTATAAGATAGCGGGCTATGTTTACTTTTTCTTATCTAAAAGAACCCATTTACACTGGTCTGTCAGATCGACAGTACCTTTCTTTCCGGATGCTTCGATCCGGTTTTCTCCTTTTTTGAGTGATACGTTTTTCCAGATAAGGATATTATCCTCTCTGTCAGGATGTCCACAGTCTTGTCCGTTCACTTTTAGGTGAATGTGATCACAGTTAGAATAAATTTTGATATCAGTGGCGGGTTCTCTTCTGGCAATATCTCTTTTGCTGGT
>ERZ838839.1320-NODE-1320-length-24563-cov-3.099804_pt1 | contig 24563 bp, 20 predicted proteins | sample MGYA00519909_ERZ838839 | MGnify/ENA primary metagenome ERZ838839 (study PRJEB31850, sample SAMEA3708843) | human gut metagenome | biome: human gut; feature: human-associated habitat; material: faeces | place: China | collected 2014 ... | reverse complement strand
ACCATTGCACTTATCGTTCTCTGCATTTTTTCATCTCCCATCTGTAAATTTCAACCATTCTCGGTTTTGTTACTTTTGCCAAAAGTAACGCAAAAGCACTTTTGACGGGTACACCCATCAAAAATGCGACCTGCAGGCAGGTTTTGCGTTCTCCGAAGGCTCTCCGAGGGGCAGGAGCAGCTTTTTGAAAAAAGCCACCTGCACCCTGAAGAAAACCACGGGGACAGGGACGCTGGATCTTTCTCTGTCCCTGCTGGTGTCCTACTCATTATATCTATCCATTTTTCCGCAGAAAACCTCGTCCGACATAGTCGGGCGGGGATGAATGCGGCATAACAAAAAATAAGTCAATCAATATCAAGTGCGAGTCTTTTCCTCACTCTTTTTTTGTTTGCCTTTTGGTATATTTTCGTTTTGGTTTTTCAATACCCTGGTCTTGGATATATTTTTCTATCGTTTCAATGTCTGCTCCTCCTGTAGTCGTAATAAAGTAACTGTCTGACCAGAAAATATTATTCCACAACTTATCCTTGATTTCATCCCAGAAATTTGCTCGGATTTCTTTTGAAAGCTGCGTCTTGAGACTGCACACTACAACAGATGGCGCTGCTGTTGCAGGAAGTTCAAACAGGATGTGGATATGATCCGATTCTCCATTCAGTTCTATGAGCCTGCCCTGATAACACTGCCCGATCAGATGGGCGGCATACTGTCTCATGTGTTCAATAATCGGTTCTGACATTACTTTTCTGCGATACTTAATAACAAACACAGCATGATAGGTAAGTTTGTAAACGGCATGTCGTTTTCTGTTAAAATCGTTCATAAAAGCCTCCATTCTTTTTTTACAATCGACACTTGAAATGTTTCTTTAAATATGCTATAATAATAGCATATTTAAAGAGATATTACAACAGTTAACCTATTTTTCAACTGAGGTAATTTACATGGAACTATCAAGGACAATCAATTCGGATAAGCGTTACTATTTAGATAAGAAAACCATTGAAAATGCCGCATCGCTTCTAGAGACGATGCGTGTATTTAATGATGCCAAAATGGATCTGTATAATGCCCTGTATGATCAGAAATATCTTGCGTCAGGACCGCTTATTGATCATGCGTATCCGGTGTTTTTGAAGGAAAAATACAAAACCAATGATTATTATAATGCAGCAATCTATACAGCAGCTTCTGGACAGATTTCTTCACAAAAGTAACTAAAAAAGTATTATAAAACGACAATCGCTGCAGATTTAAAGAATCGTGATGAAAAGATTCAGTCTGTGAAAGAACAGTTGGATAAAAAGAGAGCAATTAAAAACTCCATTCGTCTCTATATAAAAACAAAAAAATGGATTAAACCATATCCGAAATGCCAGTCGAAAGTTAGAGGATTTAAGATCATTTTGTTTAATAAGATGATGGCGAATCTGGATGAGTATGAGCGTAAGGTTGAAGCTGATATTCGTAAGTTAAAGACGCGTTTGGCTTTGGTAACAGAAGCAAGAAAACGCAAAGCGAAGAAACTGGAGAACCTTGAAAAACTTCCACCAGAGCGGATTGTGTTTGGTGGAAAGAAGTTGTATTCTGAGAAAGATGTAGTTGAAGTTACAAAATCCGATGATTCATCAAATGATAAGGACCAGAAAACTTCGAAAAAGGCATCTAATAAATGGAGACAAGAGTTTTTTGAAAAGCGCCACCAGAGTATGGCACTTCCGGGCAGACATACGTCAAAGTATGGAAACTTCCTGTGTAAATATGATGGGAAAGATCTGTCTGTTACCTGCATAGATGGTTCTGTTACGATCTTTCATGATTTTAAGCTTCCAAGAAACGAAGAAAGTTTTCAGAAAAACTTTACCTGCAAGCCAGAAGAGCGACAGTCACTTTGCTACAATTTCATTTTGAAGCGTGATAAGGAAAATAAGCAGTATCTGATCGTCTCCGTTACTATGAAGCTAAAAGCATATGAAAACAGTTATTACGGAAATGGCGCAATTTCTATGGATATTAATTATGATCATTTTGCATTGGCAGAACTGGATGAAACCGGAAAACTGCTTGACCAGAAGTTAATTCGATTTGACCTTATGAACAAATCTACTGGTCAGGTTACAAATATTTTGGGAGCAGCAGTGAAGGATATATTTGATTGGTGTGCAGAAAAGGATAAACGTCTCATTGTGGAAGACATTGATTTAACAATCAAACTGGCATCCAGAAAATACGGAAACCGAAAAGGAAATCATCATATGACCTTGTTTGCTTATCAGAGGATTGCATCAAGCATTGAAAATCAGAGCTTAAAACGAGAAATTGCCTTTTACAAGATTGATCCGGCCTATACCAGTCAAATGGGGAAGTTTCTGTTCATGAGAAAGTATGGAATTTCCATTCATCAAGCTGCGGCATATACAATTGGTCTGGTAGGTCTCGGTTTGTATGAGAAACTGGTACCAGACTCGCGGATGTTAAATTTGTTGAAAACAAAAGAAGGTGTCGTACCAGAGTTTTCACAAGAAACCTACAAGAATATCTGGGCAAGGATCACAAATACATTTTCAGGTATTCGAAAACATTTCTTCTACCGAAGCATTCCGTATGAGGTGCTAGAAGAAAGAAAGCGACCAAGTTTAAGAACTTTAGCCGCTGAAATGAAAATACGGTATATGCCAGTATTTGAGTAATCTATAAACTTTTTAATCAAGGTAACCCGAAAACAATATAGATTTGTAACTGTAAATCTTGCCCATTTGTCACCACTTTCTGGATGTGTATCAATCGTATGATGCAATGTGGGGGTGGACGGACGGCACTAGGGCAATCCTGTTCCTGACTTACAAAGCACCGCAAGATGTCGGCGAAGTTAGGAAAAGCGTAACTCTGGACTAAATCGCGGTTCCAATGCATCCCAATGTGAGAAATCCTGACGGCTGCAACGGAATCCTCGTCCGACCCGTCGGGCGGGGTTGTTCAAATGGACGTTATGCGCTTGCCTGCACATGGCTTGCGAAAATTTTTGGAGAGGAAGCAGGAAAGATCAGTAATGAATTTCTTGCAGAGTCAGCAGACATGCAGGATTTTGTGCTTCTTGGAAAAATTCGTAAAATTGCGGAGCAGGTATGTTGGGATAAGTAAGAGGAGAATTACGAGATTGAATTTCTTGAGGAAGATACGCTTACGCTGACAGAAGAGGAAGATGGCATACATGTAAGCTTTGCCAATACAACTATTCCATCAAATCCGCGTGACTATGTCAAAAAAGTAATTTAACATTCATAAAAAATATGTAGTTGACTTTTGAAAATGACTTTGGTAAAATGAACCCAATAAAAGGGAGTAGCTGACCAAAATAGGTGCACTTCTTCGTCAGTACAGTTATTAAAAAATAACTCGGAAAGTGATGAAACAGCGAGACTTTTACTGCAATGCAGTAGGAGTCTCTTTTTTTATACCTGCTGCAAATAAAATAAGAAAGAGGTAGGTAGTATGATGGTACAAGTGTTGATTTTGCTGGTGGGATTTTTTCTGCTGGTAAAGGGAGCGGACTGGTTTGTGGAGGGAGCAGCAAGCATTGCAAAAAAGCTTGGAATACCGCAGCTTGTAATAGGACTTACAATAGTTGCCATGGGAACGAGTTTGCCAGAAGCAGCTGTAAGCATTACGGCAGCATTAGACAATAATGCAGGAATCACAATCGGAAATATTGTTGGAAGTAATATCTTAAATATATTGATAATTCTTGGAATTACAGCGGTCATTACGAATGTTTCAATTCAAAAATCAACGTTCTATTATGAAATACCATTCATGCTTATAATTACCGTAATACTCATGATATTTGGAATTACAGGTTCCAAAATAACATTTATGGAGGGCGTTATTTTCTGGATTTTATTTTTGCTCTATCTCGGATACCTTTATATTATGTCAAAAAAGGGTACAGAGCAGGAAGAAGAGAATGTAAAAGATATACCAGTATGGAAATGTCTTCTTTTCATGGTACTTGGCGGAGTTATGGTAGTAATGGGAAGTGATTTTGCCGTTAGCGGTGCAACAGAAATAGCAAGATTTTTTGGAATGAGTGAACGATTTATTGGTCTTACTATTGTAGCATTTGGAACATCACTTCCAGAGCTTGTAACATCAGTTACGGCAGCAAGAAAAGGAAATGCCGGAATCGCCATAGGAAATATAGTAGGAAGCAATATTTTCAATATTTTATTTGTAATAGGTACAGCAGCACTCATTTGCTCTGTTCCATTTGAACGTAAATTTATCATTGATACAATCATTGCAGTTCTCAGTGGAGTATTGCTTTGGGGTGGAACAATTAAAAAGAAAGAGCTTAGAAAGCCTTGCGGAATTTTGATGTTGCTTGGTTATGCAGCGTATTTTGTATATTTGTGTGTGATCTAAAACCAGTAGGGACAGATAAAAAGCCATTTTACCTGTCCCTACTGGTTTTTTTGTGATATACTCAGTCTGAAAAAGCAGTAAATAGACAGCAAAGGAGAACAGTAAAATGAAACGCTATATGGCACATATTCTTATTTCAGCAGAAAAGATCACCGAGCATTTTTTAAAAGTACAGGTGCATGATGAGGGCACCTTGGCAGATGGTGGCATGGAAGGTTTAGTAGTAGATGTAAAGCCTACTGTGTTCGCTTTGCGTGCAGCAATGTCTGTGTATTTGTATCCGCAGAGTCGCTTTTATAAGGATGAGACACTTAGAACAGCAATGGAACAGGCAATAGATTTTGTTGCGCGAAACCAAAATGAGGACGGAAGCTTTGACTATACAGTGTGCAATTTCCATTCCGCACCAGACACAGCATTTTGCTATCATCCGATGGATAAGACATATCGTCTTATGAAAAAATTTGAAAATGATGTGGATACATACTCACTTCAAGAAAAATATCTTTCGATTATGAAAAAGGCCGCAGCAGCCATTCGCGACGGCGGTTTCCACACACCGAATCATCGCTGGGCAATTTGCGCAGCACTTATGCAGGCTGCAGATGTTTTTGCCGAAGATGAATCATTTGCTAAGAGCTGCAAAGCACGCACGGAAAAGTATTTTAATGAAGGAATTGATGGAAATGCAGACGGAGAGTATGCAGAGCGCTCTACAGGAGGCTATAACTGCGTTGTCAACGATGCAATGATCAATCTTTATGAGATGACAAAGAACAAGGAATATTTGTCATATCCAGAGAGAAATCTTCATATGATGGAGCTGTATTTTGAACCTGACGGCACTATCTTTACACAAAATTCCACAAGACAGGATCGCGGTAAAAAGGTATGGCCTGATCTGTATTTTCATCAGTATTTGTATATGGCAACAAGAGGAAATGTCACAGGTGAGCATCGCGATGAATTTTTAAGGGCAGCTCATCAGATTATCAGAAGCTGTATCGCAAGAGGAGATGATGCACCGGATTGCCTGTATCTTTTGATGCTGTATGAGCAGATGGCAGAGTGTACATTAGAGGGAAGCGGCTTTATAAAGAAATATAGAAAGCTTTTCTCAGATTCAGGTGTGCTTCGTGTGGCAAGGGAAAACTATGCATATACAGCATTGAAAGGAAAAACAGCCTTTTTGTATGTGAATGTCAATGGAATGGATGTTTGCTTTAAGATAGGTGAGAGCTTCTGCGAGGTGCGAAACTTTGTTGCGCAGCAGTTAATACAGACTGAGGATGGATGTGAACTGACAGCAAGTGCTAATGTCTGGTATTATGAGCCGTGGGAAGAAAAGCCTAATACAAGTGACTGGTGGCAGATGGATCAGAAAAAGAGATCCTTAAAGATTCCGCGTACACTGACAACAAAGGTAACAGTTCATGAGCATGAGGACGGTCTAGAGATTACACTTCACACAGAAGGGCTAGAGAAGCTTCCGCTTCGTCTGCAGCTTTGCATCCCGGCAGGAACTGTTTTACGAAACGATGCATTCTGGTTAAAGACAGAAGCAGGACAGGGTATGATTGTTCGAAGCGGTGATGTAGAACTGGCATTAGGAGAGAAAATTTTGTCATTTGGTCCATGCTTTGGAGAGCACGAGTTTCAGGGTCATTATTCAGGTGAAGAGACAAATGCAGGCGGCTATACAATTTTCTGCAATGCTCTTACACCAGTGGATAAAACAGTTTTCCTTCGCGTGAAGAGAAAATAAGCTTGATTTTACATAAAATTTACATAGAACTCACATAGAGCTGATAGCATGATTTCTGATATCAGGGTACATTTAATAGGAAGGCTGTAGCAGGCGAATCTGCAGGTCTTCCTATTTTGATATCAATGGTGATATCAAATACAGCAGTTTCCTGACAAAATCTTATAAATAGGTTTTGCGCAAAAATGTACATCCGGGAAAACCGGGGGAGGAAATCATGAATGAGAATGTAAAAATCGTGTTTGGTCTGCTTGGTGGTCTCGCACTGTTTTTGTATGGAATGAACGGTATGAGCGATGCACTTCAAAAGACAGCAGGGGATAAGATGAAAAAAATCTTAAGCTTCCTGACGAAGAATCCGATCATGGGTGCATTAGCAGGCGCACTTGTTACAGCTGTTTTGCAGAGCAGCTCCGCAACAACTGTCATGGTAATAGGATTTGTAAGTGCGGGACTTATGAGTCTGCCGCAGGCAATCTCTGTTATCTTTGGTGCTAATATTGGTACGACAATGACAGCACAGTTAATGGCATTTAAGATCAGCGATTATATTTACCCACTTATCTTCATCGGATTTATGATGAACTTTGTCTGCAAGAAGGAGCAGTTAAAAAATATTGGACTTGTCATCTTCTCATTTGGTATCTTGTTTGAAGGTATCGAGATAATGGGAAGTGTAATGAAGCCGCTTGCTACAAGTGCAATTTTTGTGGATTTGATGGCAAAGGTAAAGGAGATTCCGATTCTTGGCGTGGCACTGGGAACGATTATGACACTTGTTGTACAGAGCAGTTCTGCAACAATTGCCGTACTGCAGAATTTTGCAGCTCAGCCGGGACCGGATGGTGTGACGAGCGTAATGGGATTAGCAGGTGCAATTCCGATCCTTCTTGGTGATAATATCGGAACAACAATCACTGCAATTTTAGCATCAATTGGACAGTCTAAAAATGCAAAACGTACTGCTATTGCACATAGTATTTTTAATATTACAGGAAGTGTTGTATTCTTGTGTGTGCTTCCATTTTTTGCACGCTTCGTTCAATTTATTTCACCAAAGGGAAATGAGATTGATGTTATCTCAAGGCAGATTGCTAATGCACACACCACCTTTAATATAGTTTGTACGCTTATATGGCTCCCGCTTATTCCACTTATGGTAAAGATTGTTACTACAATTATAAGAGGAACAGAAAAGCAAAGAGACGATGGTCCGGTAAGTGTTCTGGAGAGTGGCGTGATTGCACAGCCAGCAGCAGCACTTTATCTTGTATCAGAAGAGTTAGAGCATATGGCAGAGGTTGGCAGCAAGCTTTTGACTGCACTTAAGGAAAGTTTTTCTTCTGACAAAACACAGAGCGAGGCAGCCACAGAGCAGTATAGAACATATCGCAGACAGGCAGCACGAATGGAAGATGATCTTGCTGCATATGTAACGAAGATGCTTTCAAGCGGAAATTTAACACAGCAGCAGTCAGGTCAGGCGGCAGGTCTTTTGTATGTATCAAATAATATTGGACGTATTGCAGACCGCTGTGAGGAAATTGCAGGTGTTCATGAAAAAATTACGCAGAGCGGAAAATCGTTCTCAGAGATGGCAACAGGAGAGCTGCAGGATTGTATAGAGATCTCAAGAAAGCTGTTTGATCGTGCCATTCGTTCAATTAAGGATGGCGATTTAGATCGCGCCCGCACCGTTGTAAAGAAAAAGAATAAGATGAGAAAGGCACAGAAGCAGTTAAAGCGTGCTCATATTGCGCGTGTCAACGAGGGACTTTGCGATGCGTCTATGACAGAAGATTATTCAGCAATCATTTATAGCTTAGACAGAATTGTTGATAATTGTGTAAGCATTGCAGAGGAGACACTTGATCATCTTTCATTTGTTAATTTTTCAGAAGAAGAGGCAGATGAAGAAAGACCAGCTGATATTATTGCAGAGATTAACGCAGAGGAAACTCTTGAGGAGCATGAGAATAGTGAGCAAGAAGAAAATGCAAATGCTTCAGATACAGATGATACAGATGGCAGCTCCAATACTGCGATTAACAAGGCAACAGATTTTTCATAAAATTTACATTTGATTTACCGTACAAAGATAGAAGGCTATGTTTGAATGGAGTATATTGGTGTCAGAAAGAGAGGTAAGATATTATGAAAATGGCATCAATGTGGTACGCAATTAATCATTCAGATATAGAAAAATCAATGAAGCAGGTAATATTTGTAGGAATCAATATTTTGTTGTGGGCAGCAATTGCATTTATCGTATGTGTGGCAGGCGGTGTAATTGGTGGTTACTTCAATGAAAAATGGAGATTTATGACATTCTTAATCACTGGATACAGCGCCGTGATCATGGGATTCTTCAGAAGTGTATTTTATTTGCTTAGAAAATAATAAATTAAAAAGATTGGCTGGAAAACCGGTCAGTCTTTTTTTACGCAGATTTCTTCCTTTACAGAAGTTTTTTTGTGTGGTACGATTAAAAAGATTGCATCACAAAATGAAATATAAAAGTGGAAGGAATTGATTATATATGGAAGAGAACAGAAAGGAAAATATTAAGAACACACCAAACGTGCAAGCAGGGGACGATACGCAGACACCGCACAAAAGACGTGTGCGTTATAAAGGAAAATATCCGAAAAAATTTGAGGAAAAATATAAGGAGCTGCAGCCGGAAAAATATAAAGAGACGGCTGAGCATATCATTCAAAAGGGAAACACCCCGGCAGGAACACATAGACCAATCTGTGTGGAAGAAATTTTATCTTTCTTAGATGTGAAGCCAGGTCAGATAGGCGTTGACGCGACACTTGGCTATGGAGGTCATACACAGAAGATTCTTGACTGTCTTAAGGGTGAAGGCCATTTGTACTCACTTGATGTCGATCCGATTGAGTCAGAAAAAACAAAGAAGCGTCTGAGAGATCAGGGTTATGGTGAGAATGTATGGGATGTTTGTCTGATGAATTTTGCAAATATTGCTGAGATTGAAAAAAAGGCTGGAAAGCTTGATTTTGTGCTTGCTGATCTTGGCGTTTCTTCTATGCAGATCGATGATCCAAAGCGCGGCTTTTCTTTTCGCGAGGAAGGACCGCTTGATCTTAGATTAAATCCGCAGGCAGGAGTTCCGGCATCAGAGCGTCTAAAAGAAATGGATGCAGAAGAGATTGAGGGTATGCTTTTTGAAAACTCAGATGAACCGCTTGCAAAAGAGCTTGCAAGAGCAATAATGTCAGCAAAAAGAAAGAAGCAGCCAATTGAGACAACTAGTCAGCTTAGGGAGATTGTAGAGCAGGTCGTTCTTCGCACAAAGCCGGAAAATCCGAAGGAAGCTGTAAAAAAGACATGTCAGCGAGTATTTCAGGCGCTGCGAATTGATGTTAATAGTGAATTTGAAGTGTTAGATTCTTTCTTAGAGGCGCTGCCTCATATATTAAAGCCGGGCGGAAAGGCTGCTATATTAACATTTCATTCGGGTGAAGACCGCATGGTAAAAAAATCATTCCAGTACTATGCAAGAGAAGGCATTTACAGTGACATAGCAAAGGATGTTATTCGTCCGTCTGCAAAGGAGTGCGCATCTAATCCAAGAGCACGCTCAACCAAGTTTCGCTGGGCAGTTCGCTCTGATGTACAAAAATATGAGTAAAACAGGCAAAACGGTCAAAAGATCAGGAGAGACAACTAGGATGAAAAGAAAAGTAAAAGTTATTTTGACAGCAGCAATCTTTACATTTTGTACAGCAATTGGCGGCTGCAAGGCAGTAGAGTCAAAGCTTGAGCCTGTTTATGAAGCTCTTTTGCAGGAGGATTCTGTACAAGAAGAAAAAAGTGTGCAGGCAAGCGAAAATCAGGAAATGTCAACGAAAGAAGATTTGTCTGAAAAAGAGTCGGCATCTGTTGAGGATAAGGAAAAGGAAACGGTTGGTTTTACAGCTGTCCCGGCAGGAACGGTAACAGTTGAAGAGGCAAACAGCAGCGCTGGGCCGATTCGCCTGGCGGGAGATAAAAAAATTTTGCTGACAGGAGATTCCAGAACTGTTTGTCTTTACTGCTCACAGATATATGACGAAGCAGAGTATCCAAAGCATGTTTTTTATAACATTGATGAAGCAACATTTACAGGATATACAAACGAAAGCATTGTAGTGGCAAAGGGAGGCGAGGGCTGCAGCTGGATGCGTGCAGTTGGCATTCCTAATGCAGTATCTCATCTTGAAGAAGCCGATGCGCTTGTCATCTGGTTTGGCGTAAATGATCTTCATGTCGCCTCCGACTACATTAATTATGTAAATGGTCTTGTACAGCAATACGATATTCCCATTTACTATATGACAATTGGACCGTGCAACGGACATTGGGAGCAAAAAAACAGTGAGGTGTTGGCATTTAATTCGGCGTTGACACAAATGCTAGATCCTAAGGTGACTGTGATAGATGCGTATGGCTATATCAAAAACGGATTAGACAGCGGTTTGTTTGCCACAATGGACGGACTTCATTATGATTATTATACAAGTAAAGCGATTTATGAGTTTATGGTGGAACAAGTAACGAATCCGTAAGTAAGCATTGCACTGTAAAGTATTTTTGTGTATACTGGTACGGTATGGCGTAAAATTCTGCGCAATAACGTTATAAATAGAAAAGGAAGGGCGAAGTTTTGAGTAAACATGAAAACAAAAAAAGAAGCAGCTTCTCCGGCAAGTTAGGATTTGTCTTGTCAGCAGCAGGTGCTTCAGTAGGCCTTGGCAACATCTGGCGATTTCCGTATTTGGCAGCAAAATACGGCGGAGGAATCTTTTTGCTGATTTATATTATATTGGCACTGACCTTTGGCTACAGTATGATTGTTGCAGAGACTTCAATAGGACGAATGACAGGAAAAAGTCCTGTCGGTGCATTCCACAGCTTTGGAAAAGCAAAATGGCTGTCATTTGGCGGTTGGATCAATGCAATCATCCCGATTCTGATTGTGCCGTATTATTCAGTAATCGGAGGATGGGTTATCAAATATTTATTTGAGTATATGACTGGACATGCAGGGACAGTTGCAGCAGATGGATATTTTTCTTCATTCATTTCTAGTGGTGCAGCCACAGAGATCTGCTTTTTAATTTTCGTATTTATTACATTGGCGATTATCTTTGCAGGTGTTCGAAATGGAATTGAGCGCGTATCAAAGTTTATGATGCCAGTACTCGTTGTGCTGTCTGTCATTATCGCAGTATATTCTGTTAGCAGACCGGGCGCTATTGCAGGTGTGAAGTATTTTCTGATTCCAAATGTAGAAAACTTCTCATGGATGACAGTCGTATCGGCGATGGGACAGATGTTTTATTCACTGTCAATTGCGATGGGTATTTTGATCACATTTGGTTCTTACATGAAAAAGGATGTGGCTATTGAAGGTTCAACAAAAAATGTAGAAATCTTTGATACAGCGATTGCGATTATGGCAGGACTTATGATTATTCCGGCAGTATTTGCATTCTCCGGCGGTGATCCAGATGCACTTCAGGCAGGTCCGGCACTTATGTTTATCACTCTTCCGAAGGTATTTGCTAATATGGGCTTTGGAACAGCAGTAGGTATTTTGTTCTTCTTGCTTGTATTATTTGCAGCTGTAACAAGCTCTATTGCGCTTACTGAGAGTGCAGTTTCCACATTTGAGGACGAGCTTGGCTGGAATCGTAAAAAAGCTACACTTGTACTTGCAGTGATTATGGTATTTCTTGGAAGTCTTTCTTGTCTTGGATATGGTCCGCTTGCAAATGTAACTATTATTGGAATGCAGTTTCTTGATTTCTTTGATTTTCTGACAAACTCTGTTATGATGCCGATTGCAGCGATCATGATCTGTCTTCTTGTGTCAAGGGCAGCAGGAATCAAGGCAGTCGAGGCAGAAGTTTTGCACGGAGAGGGAACATTTCGCAGAAAGAAGATTTTCTGCGTGATGATCAAGTACATCTGCCCAATCTTTGCAGCAATTATTCTTATTAGCTCCGTTGCAAATGCATTCGGATGGATTTCAATGTAATTTAGTAACAGCACTGACATAAAGCCAGTGCTGTTATTTTATTAAAAAATTTATATAGATATCTTTTATCACTAACCCTTCTTTTGGCATGTTTTGATTTCACTTTCCCTTTCTTTTGTGTATACTATAAATAAGTGTAATTATAAAAAAGAAAGGGATGATAAATAATGATAGCTTCTATCGCACAGGGACTTTTGATCCCGTTTGCAGGAACATCGCTTGGCTCTGCCTGCGTGTTTTTCCTGCGTAAGACATTAAATAAACAGATACAGCGAGCGCTGACTGGATTTGCGGCAGGTGTCATGGTAGCTGCTTCTATATGGAGTCTGCTGCTTCCGGCAATTGAGCAGTCAGAAAGCATGGGAAAGCTTTCCTTTATTCCGGCAGTTGTCGGTTTTTGGATTGGCATTTTCTTTTTGCTGTTTCTTGATCACGTCACACCGCATCTTCATCTAAACAGCAAAGAATCTGAAGGACCAAAGAAAAACTTCTCGCGCACGACAAAGATGCTTCTTGCCGTGACAATTCATAATATACCAGAGGGAATGGCAGTTGGAGTTGTGTATGCCGGATGGATAAGCGGCGATTCAAATATCACGCTTATGAGTGCACTTATTTTATCACTAGGCATTGCAATTCAAAATTTCCCAGAAGGAGCAATTATTTCAATGCCGCTTAGAGGTGAGGGTATGAGCCGCCCAAAGTCATTTTTAATGGGTGTGCTGTCAGGTGCAGTAGAGCCAGTGGCAGGTGTACTTACGATACTTGCGGCAGGAATCATAGTGCCGGTGCTTCCGTATCTTTTAAGCTTTGCAGCGGGGGCAATGCTGTACGTAGTAGTGGAGGAACTGATTCCGGAAGCCAGTGAGGGAGAGCATTCCAACCTGGGAACCATTGCCTTTGCGATTGGTTTTGCGTTGATGATGATGTTGGATGTGGCACTGGGATAATGTGTACAGTGTAATATTTGCAAAAGCAAAGTGAGAACAGCAGGAAGGATGTACGGGAATGTCCGTGGAAAATGAAAAAGAAATACAACAGCTGAAAAACCGGATCCGTGAACTGGCAGACAAATCCTACAACCAGAACCAGTACACATTTACCGGATTCTTAGGACTGGCGGAGCAGGATGCCCTGTGGCAGGTGGAACGGGAAGTGAAGTTCGCAGGGATCACCTTATACGGCGGCAGGGAAGAGGCAGAGCGGAAGCTCCTTCGCTTCGGCAGTGAGGCGGAGCTGGGCTATGAACAGCACTTTCCTATCTGCTGTATCCGGATCAGACCTCTATCCGCGAAATTTGCAGACAAGCTGTCCCACAGGGATTATCTGGGGGCACTGATGAACCTGGGTATTGAACGGAGCACCATCGGTGATATTCTGCCGGGGGAGGGCGAAGCGTTTTTGTTCTGTCTGGATACCATCGCGGAATTCATCTGTGACAATCTGGAACAGATCCGTCATACCCATGTGAAATGCGAGGTGGTGGATGCGGCGGCAGAAGTACCGCAGGAAGAACCGGTGCGTCAGGTCATTCAGGTGGCAAGCCCGCGTGTTGATGCTGTCATTTCCAAGGTATATAATAAATCCAGAAGCGACTGCCTGGAGCTGTTCCGGGCGGGAAAGGTATATGTGAACGGCAGGCTGTGTGAAAATAATTCCAAGCCCCTGGAGGCGGGGGATGTGGTAAATGCCAGAGGCTACGGTAAATTCCGCATAAGTGGAGAACCCCATGCCACGAGGAAGGGGAAGCTTGCCATAGAGGCTGAGGTATATCCGTAGCGGTTCGGTCATGAGATGACAGTTGCCTTGCTCGTAAGGAAAAAACGAAGACGTGAAGGAGGTTAAACAGTGTATCATTATACTGCGATCCAATGGCTATTTTTCTTTTATTTTTATTGCTTTTTCGGCTGGTGTTTTGAATCCACCTATGTATCCCTGAAAAGCAGGAAGCTGGTCAACCGTGGTTTCTGCCGCGGACCGTTTCTGCCGCTGTATGGAAGTGGAGCCATCATGATGCTGGTAGTGTCCATGCCGTTTCAGGACAATCTGGTGTTAGTCTATATTGCCGGATGTATCGGGGCTACGGTGCTGGAGTATGTCACAGGTGTGACTATGGAGGCGTTATTTAAAGTCAGATATTGGGACTATTCCAAGAATAAATTCAATTTCCAGGGACATATCTGCCTGGGGTCTTCATTGGCATGGGGTGGTCTGACGATCCTGATGACGGAGTTTATCCATAAGCCCATTGAACATCTGGTATTGTCCATTCCGGACAGCATCCTCACTCCTGTGACACTGGTGCTGACGGCGCTGATTGGTGCGGATTTCGCATTATCCTTCAAGGCAGCCCTGGATCTGCGGGATGTACTGGAGAAGATGGAGAAGGCAAAAGAAGATATGCTGCGGATCCAGAAACGGCTGGATGTCATTATTGCTGTGACCAGTGAAGATCTGGAGAACCGCAAGGAGGGATTCAGCGAGAGTCTGGCCCAGAAGAAGGAAGACTTTACTGCAAGTATTACCACCAGAGTGGAGGACCTGAAGTCCAACATTGAGGGCAAGCTGGAGAGCTTCCGCACTTCCGCACAGAAATCTCCCAATCAGTATTTGGAGAGCGTGAAGAACGAGGTCGCCGAGTTGCGGCAGAAGTACACCAGAAGCGTGGCAGACAGAGAGAATGTCAGCAGTTTAAGAGATTTCTTCCAGCGTGACATGATCCGTTCCAACCCTACCATGAGTTCCGAGAAGTTCAAGGAAGCTCTGGAAGAACTGAAAGAGCACTCCAATAAGAAAAATGAATAAAAAGCAGAAAAAAGCATGTCTGTGATGCCCGTTTTTAGGGGGCGGAAGGGCATGCTTTTTTTGCACATGGAAAATGAGAAAAAAAAGGAAAAAATAGGAAGAAATAGGATTGACAATATAACGGGGGGGGTATACTAAATAACGGTAAAAATAAAATCCATAACATTATACTTAGGAGGAATGAGATAATGAAAAAGAAATTAATCATTGCCGCAGCCATTGCATTTGCAGTATTTGCAGTTCCTTTCGGCAGCAGTGCACTGTCTACCGTATCTGTAGCAAGTGAGAATAATACGGTGGCACCGACACCTGCACCTGTTGTAGATGTAGATAAGGTGAAGGTTAGCATTGATAACATTAGCATTACAGATGTGTCCAGCGCAGACGAGGCAGTAGCTATTTTGAAGAATAACATTGGAATCCAAACTTTGAGGGCCGCGTTGTGGCAGAGTTATGATCTTAGAGAGGAATTGTATGGCCGTCTGGAACAGGAATATGCAGATGCAAAAGGAATCCAGATTTCTAAACCTAACTTTACAGACGATTTTAATAAAGAATATTCAGATGAGTGGTGGGTATCCAGTGAAGGAGTAGCTCTTAATGATTGCGCTGAGTTACAGGTGGATGCTCCTACAATCAAACCTTCCGTTTCTGGTGTCACATCTATATGTTATTTGGACTTCAGCTTGATTAATGCAGAAGGACGGAAAGTTGGTGCTGCAGTGAACGTTCCGGTAGGTATCGGAGTATCTGTTCCTGCGGGAATGGACCCCGCGAAAGTAGTAGTTTATCATTTCGCAGCAGATGGCAGCATAGATGAGATTATTGATCCGGAATGGTATGTAGATGAGACCAGCGGCAGAGATTCTGTATATTTTCTAGTAGATCACTTCTCCACTTTTGCCATCGCAGAAGTTGAGACTACCAGCGCTGAAGGTACTGACAACGCATTTGGAAGATATCGTGACAATGTGGCAAGCGAGATCGCTAATGCCAAGGACGGTGCTACCGTTAAGATCAGCAGAGACAAGAATATCAATGCTCTGCCCAACGATATCATGCAGGCTCTGTACAAGAAGCAGACGGTAGCTCTGGAGCTGGAGTACACCTTCGAAGGCAACGAGTATACGGTAACCATCCCTGCCGGTAAGGCAGAAGACAATGCTATCGAATGGTATGGTCCTCTGTACCTGCAGATGCGTTACGGCAAATAAGTAACCGTAAGGAAATGAAATAACCGGGAAATATAAGGCACTCTTCAGTCAATGAGGGGTGCCTTGTTTTTCAGTCTGAAGGATAATGTAAGCTATGAAGAAACAGGAACAAAATACAAAAGAGACCGTGAGTATGCTGGTTTATGGGTATCTGGTGATTCTTTTTGCCGGTTTACCGCTGTATATGCAGAACAAGCTGGTGATGATCGGAAATGCAAAATATTTGTTTTTCCGGAATACTACGCTGGTGCTGGGGGCTTTTGTGGTGCTGGCTGTGCTGTGGCAGGGGATCCGGGGAGAACGGACAACGAAACGGACGTGGAAGAAAACGGATGTGTTTATGCTGTTGTATCTGGTGTCTGCAATCTTTTCTTATGGAATCAGTCCCTGCAGGGAGGATGTCCTTTTAGGGTATCCCGGCTGGTATATGGGGCTGGTGACCCAGGGATTGCTGGTGGGGATCTATTTTGCGGTATCCCGGTATTATGACGGCAGCAGAAGTATCTGGTGGATCGCCGGGATTACGGCAGGAATCGTGACACTGATCGGGCTGCTGAACCGTCTGGACATTGATGTGCTGGGAACTTTCCGCGGAATGGAAAACGGAGAATGGAACCGGACCCAGCTGTTGTCCACCATCGGTAACAACAACTGGTATGCAGGCTATATCAGTGTGACGGCAGGTATCTCTCTGGCAGCAGCTTTTATGGGAAAACGGCAGGTCAGAGTACTGGGGATGATTGGGAGCTTTGTGTTTTTTGCATCGGCTATTACTTCCAACAGTACTACAGCTATACTGGCAGCCTGCGGATTAAGCCTGCTGTTACTGTTGCTTTCTCTGCGGAAGAGAGGCCTGCTGCTGCGGGCGTTGGAGATCCTGATGCTTTTACCGCTTTCGGTATTTATGGTCAGGATGTTTTTGCTGTTACATCTGACCGGCCTGGTGCTGGCAGGGGATGCCGAAAAAAGACTCTTTTTTACCCCGGCCTGGTATGTGGTGTTTGTTGTGGAAGTGGCGGTATATCTGATTTTGCAGCTGCGGGAGAGACAGGAGAGAAGTGACCGGCTGGAGAGCGGCCGGGGTTTTCGGACCTTTGTGGGGCTTGCGGTTGCGGTGACGCTGGCGGCACTGCTTCTTGGCTGTCTGCTGGTGGCGGGATATCTGCCCGGCAGTGATAAAGTGTCGGAAGTTGCCAACGGCCGGCTGGCACTGTGGAAGGTCACGATTCTTACTTACGGAAAAGAGGGACTCCTGTTTCAGATATTCGGTATGGGCCCTGACAGCTTCTATTATGCGCTCTATCAATGGGGCAGTGATGCCATGGACTGGATCAACCGGGGACTTCTGGACAACAATATCTATTCCAATGCCCACAACGAATGGCTGACCCTCCTGGTACAGCAGGGAATTCTGGGAGTCATTGCCTACGGTGGAATCTTCCTCACCGCATTCCGGAACCTTCGAATCTCCGCAACCAGGGATCCCCGGGCACTTGCAGTTTTCCTCGGCCTCACCGGCTATTTGATCTGCTCACTGTTCACTTTTCAACATGTGTTGTCCACACCCTTTGCCTTTGCTCTTCTGGGAATGGCAGAGGGTGTTTTTATGTAAAGTCATCTTAATAAAGTTTTAAAGGTTTTTCCTGTTTTTTATTAATCTGGATTCTGTTACAATGATTTTAGCGTAAGGGAAAGCTCCTTGCGCAGGAAGTGTCCGGGCTGCAGCCACCGGCACAGAAATGAGGGAGAGTATGTACAATATATTGATCTGTGATGATGAGAAGGATATCGTAAACGCGTTAAAGATATACTTAAATGACACCAATTATCATTTTCTGGAGGCTTTTGACGGTGAGGAAGCCGTACATCTGGTAGAGACGAATGAGGTGCATCTGGTACTGATGGATATTATGATGCCGAAACTGGACGGCATACAGGCGATGATCAGGATCCGGGAGAAGAGTAATGTTCCGGTGATCCTGCTGACTGCCAAGGGCGAGGATTCCGACAAGGTGCTGGGACTTACCGTGGGAGCGGACGATTATATCACGAAGCCTTTTAACCCCATCGAAGTATCCGCCAGAGTCAAATCCCAACTGCGTCGCTATATGCAGCTGGGTGGAGGTACTGTCCGGCCGGATGTGATAAGAGTCGGTGGTATCGAACTGGATGACAAGGAGAAAAGGGTGATGCTGGACGGCGAGCTGGTAGCACTGACGCCCACGGAGTATGAGATCTTAAAGCTTCTGATCCAGAATCCGGGACAGGTATTTTCCCCGAAGGAGATCTATACCAGAATCTGGAACGACCTGCCCCTGGGCAGCGAGAATACCGTGGCGGTACATATCCGGCATTTACGGGAAAAGTTGGAAATCAATCCGGCAGAACCCAGATACTTAAAAGTAGTCTGGGGCCAGGGATACAAATGTGAGAAGCAGGGATAAGAGCAGGCAGGTGAGCGGAGCAGCTTGAGGAAATAAGGAGACAGGAATATGGATAACAGGGAAGAAAACAGCAGGAGCACAGAACAGGACAGAGTGGCAAATCCGGTGGAAGAAACAGTGAGTACGACGGTAGAACCAGCATTGTCAGAGAATAAAAGGGAACGGAAAAAAAGAGAAAAAGCAGAGAAAAAAAAGAATGCACCGGCACAGGGAAACAGCCTGTTGGGCAGCACAATGGCAAAGGTTGTGGCATTTGTTCTGATGATCGCAGCCGCAATTGTGGGGGTGTTGGGACTCTATGGTACCTGTATGCTTGCAGACAGTGGAGCGTATTCCTCCGGTGAAAGGATGTTTATCCATGATCAGCTGTTGTACCGGCAGGTCAATCAGGATCTGTATCGGATACGCGACTGGTATGAGAATGAGAGCTTGCAGACCATGGAAGCTTATTGCAGGCAGCGGAACATCTGGGTAAAGGTGGAGAGCTACGATCTGGATACGGATGAATTCCTGGGAGAATGGAAGAACGAGGATTATGTAGACAAGACAAATGATCTGACTTACCGGCTGGAGTCCCAGGTGCAGCATAGGAATGATAACACCTATATCAACACAGAAACTTCCTCTGCCTCTGATAGCTATGAAAGTTACGGAAGCTCTGAAAGCTCTGATATCATGGAGCTTGAACCATCTGTCAATACCGGGTCTGATGTGGAAAGCATAACGGCAGCGGAGCAGGAAGCCCTTTCCTCCGGCAATCTGGAGAAATATCTGGATCTGGGGGACAGCGTATCCTTAGGTGGAGAGACCTATGTGCCGGTTGAACGGGCGGAACAATATGCAAAATGGATGATCAAGGATGCCTTAAGTGAGACAGAACGGCAGCAGGAAGAGGCTGCAGAGGAAGCATTAGCAGAGCGTAACAAGCGTATTGTGGTTACCCTGACAGTGAATCCCAGCCTGCCGAAGGAAGACGAATATGCCCTGATCTATCATCAGGCAGAGCAGTTTTATGATAACCGAAATGTGATCCCTGTGGTATGCTGTACGGGAACGATACTGGCATTATTATGCTTTATCTTCCTGTTGTGCAGTGCCGGACATAAGAATGGCAGGGAGGGTATTACCCCCAGTGCGATCCATGATATCCACCTGGATGTGTATACAGTGGTCGTTATTGTTGGAGCTTTTACCGGTCTGTACCTGGCTTTTGGATGGATCGGTATGAACTCAAGTATGATCAATCTGATCGTTCTGGTGGTACTGTTTGCCGCAGAGGTGATATGGTGCACCCTGTACTGCATGGAGTTGGCTATTCGCCTGAAAATGGGAAAATGGTGGCAGAATACGATCCTGTATAGAGTGTTCCGGTTCTTCGGAAGATTCTGCAAGAGAGTTTTCCACGGTATTGTGAAATTGATCCGTGGGATTCCTATGGTATGGAGAACAGCACTTTTGTGCCTTGCAGTCTGCGTGGTAGAGTTTTTCGGTTTAATGCTGTTTTATAATGATACAGATGTATTACTCTTTTTCTGGGCCATAGAGAAATTTATTCTGTGCGGTGCGATTACTTTTGTGGCATTGATGTGCAAAGAACTGCAGGAGGGCAGTGAAGCATTGGCGGACGGAGATCTGAATTATAAGCTGGATACCTCCCATATGGTATTGTCCTTCAAGGAGCACGGAGAGAATCTGAACCGCATCGGCGAGGGAATTTCCGCAGCCGTGGAACAGAGGATGAAAAGCGAACATTTAAAGACGGAGCTCATTACCAATGTCTCCCATGACATTAAGACACCACTGACTTCCATTATCAATTATGCGGATCTCATCGGAAAAGAAGTGGAAGAGAACGACGCAGTCACAGGGAGCAGCCCGACGGATCCGGATTCTGAAAAGAAACAGCGGATCTCGGAGTATGCGGAAGTGTTGTTACGTCAGTCCAAGAAGTTGAAAAAACTGTTGGACGATCTGCTGGAGGCTTCCAAAGCCACCACAGGCAATCTGGAAGTACACCCGGAAGTCTGCGATGTATCGGTACTGTTGTCACAGGCGGCGGGGGAATACGAGCAGCGATTCTCTGACAAGAAGCTGGAAACTATCGTAAAACAGCCGGAGGAGACCGTAAAGGTCATGGCGGACGGCAGGCATCTGTGGAGAGTGTTTGACAATCTGCTGAATAATATTTACAAATATGCCCAGGCAGGCAGCCGCGTCTACCTGAACGTGGAACATGACGGTCAGGATGTGAGAATCATTTTCCGGAATATGTCAGCCTTCCCGCTGGAGATGTCACCGGAAGAACTGGAAGAGCGGTTCACCAGAGGAGACAAATCCCGCCACATGGAGGGCAACGGTCTGGGATTATCCATAGCCAAGAGCCTGACGGAACTGCAGAATGGTGATATGCAGATTGTCACGGACGGCGACCTGTTCAAGGTGGTGATCACTCTGCCAGAGACAGAGTAACAGTTGTTCGTTGGATTCGTTGGGTTTACGAATGTAAGTATGTGACAGTACGGATAAGATTTGTAAATTTTCTAAAAATAGTATTGACAAAATAGAAAATAGAGATTATTCTAAGACACATAAACAACATTCATAAGTTTACCAAACCTGTGAGGAAGAGTAGTAAGCCTTAGGGAATTTTACAGAGAGCCGTGGATGGTGGGATCACGGTAAAGGAACTTTCGCCGAATGGACTTCCGAGGCTGGCCCGAGAACAGATCAGTTTTAGGCGTCAGCGGGATTCGGACCCGTTATCAAGCCGATGGATATGATAGTATCCAGAGAGAGTGGACACAATTCGCAGGAATTGTCAAATTGAGTGGCACCACGATGATGAGCAAGAGCTTATTACCGTCTCAAGTGTATAGCAATATACATTTGAGGCGGTTTTTTGTTATGAAAGTCTTTCAATCCACATGACGCTTGTATGCAAATACGAATGTGGGTACAGATGCGAAAGCATCTGGCTTTCATGACAGTGAAAGGTTCAGTAATCTTATGAGCAAACTATTTTATGGTATGCGCTGCATATCATGGTACGCAGGACGTACAGAAAGCGAGGAATAAGATTATGAAGAAGAGAATTTTGGCAGCAGTATTAACCGCAGTTATGGCAATGGGTGCCCTCACCGGATGTGGCAGCACCGCAGGCAAGGACAATTACACCATTGGTATCATGCAGTACGCCGTACATGGTTCCCTGGACAACTGTCGTGAAGGATTTATTCAGGGGCTGGCAGAGGAAGGTATTGTAGAGGGTGAGAACCTGACGATCGAATATGTCAATGCACAGGCAGACAACGGAACTTCCGCCATGACCGCCAGCAACTTCGTAAGTAAGAAAGTAGATATGATCTGTGCTATCGCAACTCCTTGCGCTATGGCAGCATACAATGCTACAATGAATACAGATATTCCCGTGATCTACACTGCAGTATCTGATCCTGTGGAAGCAGGTCTGGCCAATGAGGATGGTACTCCCGTAGGCAACATCACCGGTACTTCCGATGCACTGGCAGTAGATGCACAGTTGAAAATGATCCGTGAGGTACTTCCTGAAGCGAAGACCATCGGTATCATCTACACCACCAGCGAAGCAAACTCCATCAGTACCATCGCAGAGTACAAGGCTCTGGCAGGCAACTACGGATTCGAGATCGTGGACAGCGGTGTTACCGCAATGTCTGAGGTAGCTCTGGCAGCAGCGGATATCGCATCCAAGGTAGACTGCATTACCAACCTGACCGACAACACCGTAGTAAGCGCACTGCAGACGGTATTGGATGAGGCTGGCAAGGCAGGCATCCCCGTATTTGGTTCCGAAGTAGAGCAGGTTAAGGCTGGCTGCGTGGCATCCATGGGTCTGGAATACATCGAACTCGGCAAGCAGACCGGTAAGATGGCAGCAAGAGTCCTGAAGGGAGAGGCAGAAGCTTCCGAACTGAATTTCGAAGTAATCTCCGAGCCCAGCCTGTATGTGAACTTTGCAGCAGCAGAGAAGATCAACCTGGAACTTCCCGAGAATTACAAGACCGATGCTTACCAGTCCTTTGATGAGATCGTAGTACAGTAATCAGGAAATAGCTGCCGACAGGCAGAAAATAATAGAGTAATCCGGATATACAGGATTTTAAGAATGGAGAAAAATATGGCGTTATTATTAAGCGTACTGGAACAAGGAATGATCTACGGCATCCTGGCACTGGGTGTCTACATTACCTATAAAATACTGGATTTCCCGGATCTTACGGTCGATGGCAGCTTCCCCTTTGGGGCTGCCATCACTGTGCGTCTGATCAACGGTTTCGGCGTCCCGGCAATCCTCACCCTTCCCATTGCATTCTTAGGCGGAGCACTGGTGGGAATCTGTACCGGATTGATCCATGTGAAGTTGAAAGTAAGAGACCTGCTTTCCGGTATCATTATGATGACCGGTCTGTATACCATCAATCTGTGGGTGGCAGGCTCCGGCTATGTAGCTATTTTTGATAAGGAAAATATTTTCAACAACAGCTTTGTGAACAGCATTACCCCCTCTTTTTTGTCGAATTTCAAAAATGTGATCATTATTTTCCTAATCACCATGGTGGCAAAATATCTTTTAGACTGGTACATGAGTACCAAGTCCGGATTCCTGCTGCGTGCCGTAGGTGACAATGATACTATCGTTACCAGCCTCGGTGTGGATAAAGGACTGGTGAAGATTGTGGGACTGTCCATTGCCAATGGTCTGGTATCCTTAAGCGGTTGTATCTATGCACAGCAGCAGAGAAGTTTTGAGATTTCCATCGGAACCGGTGCGGTAGTCATCGGTCTGGCCAGCGTTATCATCGGCACCAGCCTGTTCAAGAAGGTAACATTTTTCCGTGTGACCAGCAGTGTTGTGGTGGGATCCATTCTGTATAAGGCATGTGTGGCAGTAGCCATGTTCGCAGGTATCAGCCCTAATGCCATCAAGCTGATCACAGCAGTCCTGTTCCTGATCATTCTGGTGGTCAGCATGGACAGAAAGAAGGTGAAAGCATGCTAGAACTTATCAATATCAACAAGAATTACAATCCCGGTTCGGTCAACGAGCTGTGCCTGTTCAGGGATTTCAACCTTACGGTAAAGGACGGAGAATTCGTATCCGTTGTAGGAAGCAACGGTTCCGGTAAGACTTCCATGCTGAACATCATCTGTGGAAGCATTGCGGTGGACAGCGGCAAGATTCTGATCCACGGAGAAGATATTACGAGACAGAAGGATTATATTCGCCAGCGTCGGATCGGCAGAGTCTATCAGGATCCTTCCAAGGGAACCTGCCCCGGCATGACGATTTTAGAGAACATGTCCATTGCGGAGAATAAGGGCAAGCCTTATAACCTGGGACGTGGTGTGAATAAAGCAAAGCTGGAAGAGTATCGCGAGATGTTACGTCCCTTAAATCTGGGACTGGAAGATAAGATGGGGGTGCAGGTCGGCTCCCTCTCCGGAGGACAGAGACAGGCACTGGCGCTGCTCATGGCTACCATGACACCGATTGATTTCCTCATTCTGGATGAGCATACCGCTGCGCTGGATCCCAAGACTGCGGAGATCATCATGGAGCTCACCGATCAGGTCGTAAAGGAGAAGAAAGTGACCACTATTATGGTCACCCACAATCTGCGCTATGCCGTGGAATACGGTAACCGCCTGATCATGATGCACGAAGGAAAAGCCATCCTCGACAAAGCCGGAGAAGAGAAGAAGACCATCAACACCGAGGAGATCATGGCGATCTTCAACCGCATCAGCGTAGAGTGCGGTAACTAAATGGAAAGTTAGTTAAATACATTGGCAAAATCCACGAACTCCCGGAGCATGCGATA
>ERZ838839.1313-NODE-1313-length-24660-cov-13.028409_pt1 | contig 24660 bp, 18 predicted proteins | sample MGYA00519909_ERZ838839 | MGnify/ENA primary metagenome ERZ838839 (study PRJEB31850, sample SAMEA3708843) | human gut metagenome | biome: human gut; feature: human-associated habitat; material: faeces | place: China | collected 2014 ... | reverse complement strand
AGAACTGTAGTAAATTAACAAATAGAATTGTTAGTTTATACAGTTCTTTTTCTTTAAATAAAATTTGTTTAATCTAAGATATAAAAAATTTTGTTATTTAATAATAAAATCTAATATAAAATAAAATTTTAATTTACTTTTTTTATTTAATATATTATACTATTTCAGTATGTCGTAATTTATGTTAATACACTATAACTATAAAAAAGGAGAGATGAATGAAAAAATTATTTGCATCTGTATTATTTTTACTTATTAGTGCTTTTGTTTTTGCAACTAGTACAGTAACTACATCAGGAATTGGAGATGGATTTTCTGGAAAAATAAAAGTTGATGTTGTAACAAATGGGGAAAAGATTGAGGATATCAAAGTTGTTTCAAATTCTGAAACTTCTCATATAATTTCAAGGGCATTTCCTATATTAAAAGAGAGAATTTTAAAAGCTCAATCACCTATTGTTGACAGTGTATCAGGAGCCTCTTATACTTCTTTTGGAGTTAAAAAAGCTGTTGCTGAAGCTCTTAAAGCAAATGGAAAAGATTTTGGAAGAATTAGATTTAATACTAAAGCTCCAGAACAACCTGTTGCTAATTTAGAAGCTGTAAATACTGATCTTGTAATTATAGGGGGAGGACCTGCTGGATTGGCAGCTGCTATATCTGCTAAAGAGGCTGGACTAAAAAATATAATTCTTATTGAAAAATTAGATATTCTTAGTGGTAATGGAAAATATGATATGAATTTCTATGATCTTATTAATTCAGAAGCTCAAAAAGCTAATGGAATAAATGATAGTGTTGAAGCCTTAATTGCTGATAACAGCAATCCTTTAGATACTCCTGAGAGAATAAGAGCACAAGCTGAAGGAGCATTTGTTTTAGATAAATGGTTGAGAAGTTTTGGTGTAAATTTAAACTATAACTATGGAAAAAGAGGACATATGGCAGAATCTAATGCCTATGCTGGAGCTCATATTCAAGATGGTATGGAAAAGAAGATTAAGGAATTAGGAATAGATGTTCGTACAGGGACAAAGGGTCTTGATCTTATTATGAAAGATGGTAAGGCAGTTGGTGTAAAAGTACAAAATAAAAATAATTTTTATGATATTAATGCTAAAGCTGTAATTCTTGCTACTGGAGGATTTTCAGCTAATAAAGAATTACTTAAAAAGTATGTTCCAGGATCTGAAGTTTTCCAAACTTCAAATCAAATAGGAGCTACAGGAGATTTTATCCCTGTTTTTGAGAAGAATAATATAAAAACTGCCAATCTTGAAGTATTAAATATATTCCCTTTCATTATTAGACAAACAAGAGATTTAACTGGTGGAGGAGATGGATTTATTCTTGTAAATAAAGAGGGAAAAAGATTTACAAGTGAAAGTATTTCTTATGCTACTAGATTTTCTACTGCACAAAAAATTCTTGCTCAACCTGATTCTGCTGCTTTTTACATTTATGACCAAAAATTATATGATGCAAGTTATCGTTTACAAAAACACACAGCTCAAGGACTTCATGTAAAGGCTAACACTCTTGATGAACTAGCAGATAAATTGGGAATTGATAAAGATAATTTAAAAGAAACAGTAAAAGAGTTCAATATGGCTGTTCGTGGGGAAATTAAAGATCCATTCAGAGAAAAGCCTACTAAAAAAGAATTTATGAGTGAAGGACCTTATTATGGTGTACAAGTAGAATCAGCAGTTCATATGACTAGAGGTGGAGTTGTTGCTGATGAAAAAGCTCAAGTTTATTATGAAAATGGTAAAGTAGTAAAAGGATTGTATGCAGCTGGAGAAGTTGCTAATAGCAATTCAGGGGCTTATAGTGCTGCTGTTATTTTTGGTAGAATAGCAGGAGAAGAAGCTACTAAATATATAAATAATAATTAATTTTTATAGAAACTGAATCTTTCTTATATAGAGAGATTCAGTTTTTTTATAATCAAAAAATATAAAACTTAAATATCTTTTTTCGATTAATAGAAGTTTATGATATAATATATACCTATTAAGATGGAGGTGGAAATATGTTAGATATAGATGTAATAAAAAGATGGTTTGATTATCTTTACTCAATAGGTGCAGATGAAACAGGAGGAGTTACAAGATTAGGTTACACTAAAAATGAAGATGTAATGCACGGAGCTATTAGAAACTTTGCTAGGGAGATGGGATTAAAATATTCTAGTGATGAGGTTGGTAATACATATGTATATGATGAGGATTACGAGGAGTATTATCTGATTGGTTCACATCTTGATTCTGTTATAAGTGGTGGAAGATACGATGGTGTAGTAGGAGTATTAGCAGGGCTTTTAATATTAAAATGGATAAAAGACAATAACTTAAATATTCCTCTAAAAGTTGTAGCTTTTAGATGTGAAGAATCTAGCTCTTTTGGAATAGCAACAGTTGGAAGTGGTCTTATAACTAAGAAACTTCAAATTGAAAAGATGAAAAAAGTAGAAAATACAGAGGGAGTATCTCTATATGAAGCATTAAGATTTAGAGGCTACAACCCAGAGTGCAGAAAGATAGAGGGAGTTTTAAACTATTTTGAACTTCATATTGAACAAGGTAGAATTTTAGAAGATGAAGGATTAAAAATAGGGATAATTAATTCCATAGCAGCAGCAACAAGATACTGGCTTACAATAGATGGTAGACAAGATCATTCAGGAGCAACACCAATGGGAATGAGACAAGATGCTCTTTGTGCAGCTGGAGAGATAATTATTGAATTGGAGAATATAGCAAAGAGAGAATCTGTTCATAGTAGTGTAGGAACGGTAGGGTATTTAGGAAACTATCCAAATGCTTTTAATGTTGTGCCTGGTAGAGTTAAGATGGGGCTAGATATTAGAGGAGTAGAGAAAGATAGCATTGATAGAATAGATGATGAGATAGTTAAATTTGTAGAGGAAGTTTGTAAAAAAAGAAATTTAAATTATGAATTGGATAATATTTCAAAGGCTATTCCAGTAAAATTAGATGAAAATTTAAAAAATGAATTAAGTGAAGTAGCAACTAAATTAGGAATAGAACATAAGATTATGAATAGTGGTGCTGGACATGATGCAATGAAGTTCTGGGATATAGCACCTACTGGAATGGTCTTTATTCCTTGTAAAGATGGAGTGAGCCATAATAAAGCTGAAGAGATAGAGTATGAGGATATTATCCTTGGAAGTAAGATAATATTTGAAGAATTGAAACAATTAAATAGTAGAAGATAAATAGAAAAAAGACTCTCTTGGCGGGGGAGAGTCTTTTTAGGAAATCTATGCTACATTTAAACACTCACATTAGGGGGGTGAATGCTAATTGTTACAAGTTAATTATATATCATAAATAAAAAATATGCAATAATATATTATATTTATAATTATATAATTTTTAAAAATTAAGCATTAAATAGATTAAATAATTAAAGAGGAATTAGAAGAAAAACTTATAAAGTTTAATAAAAATAATATAACTATATTATTCCATTTTTAAATAGTTCTATCTAAAAATCTTATTAATTAAAGTATGAAACTTTTCCAAACTTTGTGATATAATAAACATATGTAAAAAATAAATAGTTGAGGGAGATAACATGATAAAAGGACTTACTCCTCAAAAAATAGTTGAGGAACTAAATAAATATATAATATCACAAGATGAGGCTAAAAAATATGTAGCAATCTCTTTAAGAAATAGAGATAGAAGAAAAAGTATAGATAATGAGGAATTGAGAAAGGAAATAACTCCTAAAAATATAATTTTGATGGGACCTACAGGAGTAGGAAAAACTGAAATTGCTAGAAGAATAGCTAAAATTGCCAATGCTCCATTTTTAAAAGTTGAAGCAACTAAATATACAGAAGTTGGATATGTAGGAAAAGATGTAGAAAGTATAATCAAAGATCTTGTATCTGTAACTTACAGAAAGATGAAAGAGCAAAAATATATTGATCTGAGAGATGAGGTATATGATATTGCTTTAGAAAAGGTTGCTAAAATATTGAAACCTTATGACTCTTTAAATGATGAAGAGAAAGAAAAGATAATGTCAGATATAAACCAAGGAATCTATGATGATCAAGAGATTGAGATAGAAAAAACAAGAAAAGATATGGAGATGCCTATAATAGAGGTTGTTTCTGGTGGAGATGAGGCATCTGGAATAGGAAGCATATTGGATCAAGTGATGTCAAATGTAACTGGAAAAAATAGAAAGCTTACTACTAATGTAAAAAATGCTATTGAAATTTTCATCAATGAAGAGGTAGAGAAAAAATTAGACTTAGATAGTTTAAATGAAGAAGTGATAGATAATGTTGAAAATAATGGAATAATCTTTATTGATGAGATAGACAAGATAGCAGAGAGAGATGGAGTAGGAAAGGGAGAGGTTTCAAGACAGGGAGTTCAAAGGGATATACTTCCAATAGTTGAAGGAAGTACTGTAATGACTAAACTTGGACCTGTAAAAACAGATCATATTTTGTTTATTGCAGCAGGGGCATTTACTCAAAGTTCACCATCTGATTTGATGCCAGAACTTCAAGGAAGATTTCCAGTTAGAGTTAAACTTAAAAATCTTGAGAAAGAAGATTTTATTAAAATTTTAACAGATGTAGAGTATAACCTTTTAGAACAATATAAAGCTATGCTAGCAACTGATAATGTAGAACTTACTTTTACAAAGGGAGCTATTGAAAGAGTTGCTGAATTGACTGCTCAAATGAATGAAAAGATAGAAAATATTGGAGCAAGAAGATTGGCATCAGTAATTGAAGAGCTACTTAGAGAAGTTATGTATGAAGCACCTTATGAAGAAAAGAAAAAAGTAAATGTAGATGTGAACTTTGTTAAGAAGATATTTAAGAAAGAGAATGAAGAGGAAAATTTAGATAAATATATCTTATAGAATATGGAGAATTAATATAGAAATGCTGAATAGAAGGTTCAAATCTTCTTGACAGCATTTTTATATTATTTAAAAGAAGGTGATAATTTTTGAAAAGGTTAAATATAAAGGGAGTATATATTTTTATTATTATCTTTCTTATATGGGGGATAGGATCATTTTTTAATCTATGGAATAGTTATATAATTCCTTCGCCGATAAAAATTTGGGAATCTTTTTTAAAACTTATAGAAAATGGAAAATTAATAAGACATATAGGAATAAGTTTAAAGAGAATAGGAATAGGATTTTCAATTACAGTTTTTTTAGCTCTCCCTTTAGGAATATTTTTTGGAACATTCCCAAGAATATATATGTATTTTAAAAGTATATTTGAATTTTTAAGACACACTCCCCCATTAGCTTTGATACCAATGATAATATTATGGTTTGGCATAGGGGAAACTTCTAAGATAGTAATAATAGTTTTAGCCTCTTTTTTTCCTGTGTTTTTAAATGTTTTAAAAGGAATATCTCAATGTGATAAAAAATATATTGAGGTAGGGCAGGTTTTTAAGTTATCAAAAAAAGATATTTTCTGTAAAATTATTCTTCCAAACTCAATACCAGATATATTAATAGGTTTAAAATTGGGGATAGGTTATAGTTGGAGAGCTATAATAGGGGCAGAATTAATAGCAGCATCTTCAGGAATAGGGTATTTAATACTTGATGCTCAACAGATTTCAAGATCTGATATAGTTGTATTAGGGATAATAGTTATAGGGGTAACAGGGATAGCAACAGACTACCTATTTTCATATTTAGTTACCAGTTATCTAAAGAAAAAGAAAGGTGACTACAATGAAGAATATGTATAAACTTAAAAATTTACAAAAAATATTTAAAGATGGAGAAAAGGAGAAGGAAGTTTTAAAAAATATAGATTTAGAAATATATAATGATAAGATAACAGTAATTTTAGGAAAGAGTGGTTGTGGAAAAACAACTTTGCTTAGAATAATAGCTGGATTGGAAAATATAAGTTCTGGGGAGATAGATTTCTATAATAAAGATGGTGAGAAAAGTAGTTCTAAAATTGGGATGGTATTTCAAGAGAGTAGATTGATGCCTTGGCTCACAGTTAAAGAAAATATTGAAATACATGGATTTAAAGATAGAGATGACAAGTATTTGAAAATGGTTGATCTATTAGAAAGTAAAAATCTATATCCAAGTAAACTTTCTGGAGGGATGGCACAGAGAGTGGCAATAGCAAGGGCACTGACTTATTCTCCAGACACTCTATTAATGGATGAACCTTTCTCTGCACTAGATTATTTTACAAGGTTAAAACTTCAAAACGCTCTTTTAAAAATATATGAGGAAACAAAAGTTGGAATCATATTTGTAACTCACAATATAGATGAAGCAATAAGCATAGGACATAATATAGTAGTGATAAATGATGGAAATATCTCAGCTTATGAGATAGATAAAAAGTATCCTAGAGATATTGAGGATATTCAACTGATCAGGTTAAAAAAAGAGATTTTAAATAAAATAAATAGTTAAATTTGGAGGTAAAGATGATAAAGAAAATTTTAATTAGTTTAGGGGTAGTAGGAATGCTTTTAATATCAGGTTGTGGAAAGGAAAAAGTAAGTGAGATCAATGTAACTTATGTAAAATCTCCACTTAATATTCCATCTATTCTTGAAAAAAATATGGATATGTTTGGAAAGGAGTTTAAAAAAGATAATATCTCTGTAAAATTTCATGAGCTTACAACAGGACCAGAACAAACACAAGCTTTAGCAGCTGGAGAACTAGATTTTTTACATGCACTAGGAGGAACATCAGCAATTATAGCAGCATCAAATGGAGTTGATTTAAAGATAACAAATGTATATAGTAGATCACCGAAAGGATTTATGCTTCTTACTAAATCAGGAATTAAATCACCAGAGGAGTTAAAAGGAAAGAAAGTAGCAGGACCAAAGGGAACAATACTTCATCAACTTCTATTAGCTTATTTAGGAAAGGGAGATTTAAAAGTTGAGGATATAGAGTTTATTAATATGGGACTTCCAGAGGCTATGGCAGCTTTACAAGGGGGAAGTGTAGATGCAGCACTTCTTGCAGGACCAGTAGCTTTAAAAGCTATGAAAAATGGAGCAACAGTGGTGACAAATGGAGAGGGATTAGTTGAAGGATTAGTAGTGACAGCAGTAAGTGGAAAATTCTTAAAAGAGAATCCTGAATTAGTAAGAAGATTTTTAAAAGTAAATGATGATGCAGTTAAGTTTATTGATACAAATTTTGATGAGGCTATTAAGATAACTGCTGAAGATACAGGTTTAACAGAGAAAGAGGTATTGGAACTTTATCCATTATATGATTTTAATAGTGAGATAAAAGAGAGTGATATTAAAGATTTAGTAAATACTCAAGAGTTTTTATTAGAGAATGGATTACAAGAGAAGAAAATAGATATAGTTGATATATTAATAAAATAAAAGTAAATTAAATAGATGGGAGCTGTTTAGATTGATGATTTTTGTTCATTAATCTTTACAGCTCTTTTTCTTTTATAAACAAAATATAATGTAAGAATTAAAAATATAAATAAAAAAAGAAATTAAGAAAATTTGAATAAGAGTAGCAATTAAAGAAAAAAGCAAACATATCTAAAAAAAAGTTTTTTTATATGATCAATAAAAAATTTATTTTATATATTTTCATTATTTTATAAAAATATAAAAATTATTTTTGTTCAATTTCAAAAAAAAGTATTATAAATACTTGCAATTTTCTCTTATTTGGTGTATTATTGTTAATGCGTTCGAACATAAAAGAAAATTATTTTATAAAGTCAATTATAAAATAATGAAAAAACTGTTTAAGTTATTAAGAATTTTTTAAGTATTAAAATTTAAATATTATTATGAGGTGGAAAAATGGAAAAACAAAAAATCAAAATTGGTCTTGTACCAAAACTAATTATTGGTATCATTTTAGGTATTCTTATTGGAATGTATCTTCCTGAGTGGGTTGGACGTTTAATAGTTACAGCTTCTAGCTTATTCAGTATGTTCTTAAAGTTTGTTATCCCTATGATGATTTTAGCATTTGTTACTATGGGAATTGCTGATTTGACTCAAGGAGCAGGAAAACTTCTTGGTATCACAGCTGCAATCTCTTATGCTTCAACTTTAATTGCAGGTTCTGTATCTTTCTTTGTAGCAAATAGTCTGTTTATGAGCTTTATGGATCCAAAAGCATTAGAGAGAATTGCAAAAACAGCTGGAATTTCAGTAGCTCCATATCTTAGTCTTTCAGTTACTCCAATACTAGATACATTAGCAGCAGTACTTCTTGCATTTATCCTTGGATTATGTATGTCTACAATGAGAGGAAAAGAGATTGGAAACACTTTATATGACTTTATGAAAGATTTCTCAGCTATTATCAATAAAGTTTTACATACTATTATAGTTCCTTTCCTACCATTATATATCTGTGGAACTTTTATAGATATGACTCGTTCAGGAAAAACTTTTGCAATTTTAGGAATTCTTTGGAAAGTATTTATCATTGTAATTATTATGCACCTACTATATTTAGTATTTGCTTTCTTTGTAGCTGGTGGAATTTCTAAGAAAAATCCATTTATGCTTCTAAAAAATCAAATTCCTGGATATACAACAGCAGTAGGAACTCAATCTTCAGCAGCAACTATTCCTGTTAACCTTGAATGTGCAAAAGCTGATGGAATATCTGAAGAGATTCGTAACTTTGTTGTACCACTTTGTGCAAATATTCATATGGCAGGTTCAATGATAACAATTACAGCTTGTGCTACTGCAGTTTGTATGATGAATGGGCTTCCTATTTCTATCAATACTGTAGTTCCATTTATTGCTACTCTTGGAATAGCAATGGTTGCATCTCCTGGAGCACCTGGAGGATCTATTATGACTGCTCTTCCTTTTCTTTATATGGTTGGACTTGGAACTGAAGAACTTCAAGCTATAATGATTGCTCTTTACATTACACAAGATTCTTTTGGTACTGCTTGTAACGTATCTGGAGATAATGCTATTGGACTTATTGTTGATGCAATTTACAAGAAATGGATTAAAGAATAAAATAATTTTATAAAAAATAATATTAAGAATTACAGAAACTGCTGTAAGTTGATAGTTTAAAATTATCAATTTGCAGCAGTTTTTTAATATAAAATTTTCTTGACTCTAACCCTACTTAAAGGTTTATTATATATAAATAAAAAATTTTTTGACATTTTCACGCCGTAAAAAATAATTATAATATGTTAAATAAAAAGATAGTTAAAAAGAGAGGAGCAAAAATGAAGAAAAAAATAGCAATTTGTATATGTAGTGTAGTAGTCTTATTTCTTATTTTTAAGAAATTTACAGGTAAAGAAGAAAAAACTATATTTTTAACTGATGAGGTGAAAAGAGGAAATATAGCACAAACTGTTATAGCCACTGGAACTATTAGAAGTAATAATAGGGTAGAAGTTGGAGCTCAAGTAAGTGGAAGAATAACAAAATTAAATGTAGTTTTAGGACAAGAGGTAAAAAAAGGTGATCTTATAGCTACTATTGATTCTATGACACAGGAAAATGATTTAGAAAAAGCAAAATCTCAGCTATCATCATATGAAAAACAGTTAGAAAGTAAAAAAGTGAATTTAGAGGTAAAAAAATCAAAATACAATAGGGCAAGCAATCTATACAAAGTAAAATCTATCTCACAAGATGATTATGAAACAGCAAAACAAGAGTATGCAGATGCAAAAAGTGGAGTAAGTGAGTTAGAAGAGTTAATAAAACAAGCAAAGATAGAGGTAAAAATTGCTGAAACAGATCTATCATATACAATAATTACATCTCCAATAGATGGAGTTGTAGTTTCAATTCCAATTTCAGAGGGACAAACAGTAAACAGTATGCAAAGTGCTCCAACAATTGTGCAAGTTGCAGATTTGAAGAAGATGTTAATAAAACCTGAGATATCAGAGGGAGATATAACTAAATTAAAAAAAGGGCAAGAGGTAGAGTTTACAATACTGTCATTGCCAGAAAAAGTGTATAGAGCTAAGATAGATTCCATAGATCCAGCAACTACTACATTAACAGATGATGAGTATGAGGAGTCGGCAAGTGATACAGAGGCAGTTTATTACTATGCTAATGTTATAGTAGATAATAAAGACAATAATTTGAGAATAGGAATGACAACAACTAATACTATAAAGGTAGCTGAGGCTAAAGATGTAATAACTATTCCCACAACAGCTCTTTATAAAAAAGGGGATAAGTATTATGTAAGAACTTTAGGAGAAAAGGAAGTAGTTGAAGAAAAAGAGGTTAAAATTGGAATAAATGATGATATGAATACAGAGATAAAATCTGGTTTAAAAGAGGGAGAAAAACTGATTTTAACTGAGATGAAAGCAGGAGAGGTAGCAAGTAGATCAACTCGTCCACCAAGATTTTAAGGAGGAGAAAAATTGAGAAAGATAATAGAGATAGAAAATATAAATAAATATTTTGGTGAGGGAGAGAATAGAGTTCATGTTTTAAAAAATATCTCTTTTGAGATAAAAAAAGGGGAGTTTATTGCAATAATAGGGCAATCAGGTTCTGGAAAATCTACTTTAATGAATATATTAGGGTGTTTAGATAGAGTTACAGATGGTTCATACAAGATAGATGGTAGAGAGATAAGCAGATTTTCTAAAGATGAATTGTCAGAGCTAAGACAGCAAAAATTTGGTTTTATCTTTCAAAGATATAATCTTATCTCAACTTTAACAGCTCTTGAAAATGTAGCATTACCAGCTATATATGCTGGGCTTAGTGAAAAAGAGAGAAATAGTAGAGCTGAAGAACTTTTAGTAAAATTAGGTTTAGGAGATAAGATTAAAAATAAACCTAATCAACTGTCTGGGGGGCAACAACAGAGAGTATCAATCGCTAGGGCTCTTATGAATGGTGGGGAGATAATTCTTGCTGATGAACCTACTGGGGCACTAGATTCTAAAAGTGGTGAAAGGGTAATGGAGATATTGACTGATCTTCATAAAGAGGGGCATACAATTATCTTAGTAACTCATGATAAGAATATAGCAAACTATGCCAATAGAATTATAGAGATTAAAGATGGAGAGATCTATAATGATAGTGTAAAAAAAATTGAGACTGAGGTTATAAAAGATTCAGTTAAAAAGATAAATCAGGTGAAGAAAAATCTATTTTACTCTAAAGCTCAATTTTTAGAATCTTTGAAAATGGCAACTAATGCTATAATTACTCATAAGATGAGATCTCTACTTACAATGTTAGGAATAATAATTGGAATAGCCTCGATAATATGTGTTGTTGCATTGGGAAATGGATCTCAACAAAAGATATTAAATGATATAAACTCTTTAGGAACTAATACTTTAGATATTTTTAATGGTAGAGGTAGAGGAGATAGAAATGCAAATAAGAAAAGAAATCTTACAATAAAAGATGCAGATTTCTTAAGAAAACAGTTTTATACAGAGAGTGTAACACCAAATGTCAATGGAAGTGGAACTCTTACATATGGAAATAAAGCTTATACAGCCTCTTTAAGAGGGGTAGGTGAGGAGTATTTTAATGTAAAAGGGCTAGAACTTGATACAGGAAAACTCTTTAATAGAGATGATGTTATAAATAGTAGCCAAGTTGTAGTGATAGATGAAAACAGTAGATCTCAACTATTTAAAGATAAAAATCCTATTGGAGAGATTTTAATATTTAACAAAAGACCATTGAAAATAATAGGAAGTGTAATAACAAAAAATAATATGTCAATGAATAGTAGTGATCTTGTTTTATATACCCCTTATACAACTGCTATGAATAGAATAATAGGGGATAATTATATAAATTCAATCACTATGAAGATAAAAGACAATGTAGATATGCAGATAGCTGAAAAAGATGTAACAAATATTCTTACAATAAGACATAAGGCAAAGGATTTTTTTATAATGAATGTGGATACATTGAAAAAAACTGTTGAAAGCACTACTAATACAATGAAACTTCTTATATCTTGTATAGCCTGTATCTCTCTTGTAGTAGGGAGGATAGGGGTTATGAATATTATGTTAGTATCTGTAACTGAAAGAACAAGAGAGATAGGAATAAGAATGGCAATTGGTGCAAAACAGAAAAATATTCTACAACAGTTTTTAATTGAAGCGATACTTATATGTCTTATTGGGGGAGTTTTAGGAGTTGGAATTTCAGTTGGCTTTGGAATCATATTTAATATGGTTATAAAAAATTTCACTATGATTTTTTCAATTTTCTCAATAGTTGCAGCAGTTTTATGTTCAACTATGATAGGAGTTATTTTTGGTTATATGCCAGCAAAAAATGCCTCAGAACTTGATCCAATAAATGCTCTTTCAAGAGATTAAAAAGGAGAATTATGAAGAAAAAAATTATTATATTAATAGCTTTAGGAGTTATCCTAGGAAGTTGTAGTAATCTAAAAAAAGATTATCAAAATATAGATAGTGAGATAAAAACTTACAAGGAACTATCTAAAAATTATAATATTGATAGTAGATGGTGGGAAAGTTATGGAGATGAACAGTTAAATAATTTAATAGAATTGGGATTAAAGAATAACAGCGATTTAGCAAAAGCAGCTATAAATATTAATAAAGCTCTATATCAAGCTAAAATTATTGGAAGTGATTTAGTGCCAGAATTTAGTGGAAATTTAAGCTCAGGTGCCTCTAAAAATATAGAGAGTGGTGGGAGCTCAAATATAGATCACTCTGGAAGTTTCAATATAAGTTATGAAGTTGATCTTTGGCAGAGATTGAGAGATATGAAAGATGCTCAAGAGTGGGAGTATAAAGCAACTATTGAAGATTATGAAAAGACAAAATTGACTTTGATAAATAGTATAATTGATTCATATTTTTCTATAATCTATCTTGAAAATTATATAGAGATCAATAAAAATATGAGTAAAAACTATTTGGACATAGAAAAAATAGTTGAGAATAAATTGAGATATGGAACAGTAGGTATTTTAGATAAAAAGCAAGCTGAAAGAGAGGTAATTAGAAGTAATAACACTCTTATATCTTATGAAAAGGATAAAAAGGAGCAGGAATCACTTTTACGTAACCTTTTAAATCTTAAACCAGATAATGAGTTAAAAATAGAGTATAGAGATATATTGGAAGTTAAAAATCTAAGAGTAAATTTAGATGTACCATTGAATATAGTTGCTAGTCGTCCAGATATAAAATCTTATGAGTACAGATTAAAAAATGCTTTTAAAGATGCAGTTGCCAGTGAGAAACAGCTTTATCCAAATATAACTATAAGTTCTGCTCTTAGTTCAAGTAGTGATAAATTTAACAACACTTTAAAAACACCAGTAGCTTTAGGAAGTGTAAGTATAAATTTACCATTTCTCAATTGGAATGAGATTAAGTGGAATATAAAAATTAGTCGTGCTGAATATGAAGAGGCAAAATTGAATTTTCAACAGGGGATAGTTACAGCTCTTAACGAGATAGATTATAACTATTTTCTATATGTTAAAGAGCAGGAAAATTATATTAATTTGAAAAATATTAATGAATATGATAATGAGATTGCTATTAATTATGAAAGAAAATATGAAAATGGAAAGGTAGAACTTAGAGAGTGGTTATTAAGTCTCAATGATGAGGCATCATCAAGACTTAATATTATCAACTCTAAATATCAATTGATAAAGATAGAGAATACAATCTATCAAAGTATAGGTGGCATGATAAAAAAATAATTTATAGATAACATAAAATATCTTCAGTAGAATAGATAGTTTTATATTTTGAAAAATTTTTTATAACAGTTTTTTTCTCTTCATATGTAAGTTTTTTAGAGAAAATATGTTGTTTATTTAAAATTTCATTTTCAGAGGAGAAGATTATATTTTCTGGAATAGAGAAAGAGTCTTTAATAATCTCAATATTTTCTATATTGAGATTATTTTCCTCTGAAATTATTAAAACTTTTTTATTGATAACTTTTTTAATCATATCCATAGTTGGATTTAAAAGAATATAAAAATCAAAACTGTCTGAATATTTATTACTTATATCTACACAAGATAAAGTTTTTTGATTGACACTTTCCTCTGTTATTAATAGAGCTCTTTCGTTGATATTTTTAAAATATAATCCTATTGTTTGAATTATAGTTTGTACTCCTCTTCCTCTTTTCATATATGCAACAATATTTTTTTTCTCCTTAAATATAGAGGCTAATATTTTTTTCTGAATAGAGTTATATTGAAACTCTTGAATTAAAAAGTTTTTAATCTCTTTAAAAAGTTCTCCTTGTTTAATAGCATAGGATTTGAAAAAGTAAGCTTTATCAATTAAAATATGTACATTGTAGTTTTCATCTTTCATAATAACATCTTTTAACTTAACATTAAAATCAAGATTGTACATATTTTTTAAAGATGTAAGAAGATATTCTGTGGAGTTATCCAATGTGCCTAGATACATTTTGTTATTGGCAACAGTGATTCCAGCATCTGAAAAAGCTAGTTTTAACTCATTAGACTCCAATTTTCTTCTTGTATATATTACAGTTTCTATTGGGAAAGTAGTATCATATAGGTCAAAATTATGTATAGTGCTATTTTCAATATTTATACTCTCTTTTATGTCCTCAATAAAAATCTTATATTGATACTTATCTTTAAAAGTTTCAAGTTTCAATTTAAAAGCTATATCTATATTTGTAAGAGAAACTAACTCTTCAAAGATATCATCACTATTAAACCAAACACAGTTTTTAAACTCCTGTCCATCTTTTATAATATTCATCATAATATGCTTTCTATCTTTTCCTATCAATCTTAAATTATCAAATTGACAGTTATTTAAAGAGAAGATAGGAGACGAGTTTCCAAAACCAAAGGGTTCAAGTAGAGAGATCTTATCAAGAAAATCATAGGAGATCTTATAGAAAGCTAAAGGTTTATCTATCTTAATTGGCTTTACAAAAGCTATATCTGAAATAGTTTTTTCAGCATACTCATTTAATCTTTTTGAAAATTCAGGGATATTTTCAATTTTAATAGAGAAACCAGCAGCTCCACTATGTCCCCCATATTTTAATAGAAGATCTGAAAAATTATTAAGTGCCTCTATAATATTAAATCCTTCAATACTTCTACAAGAGGCAGTGGCAATCCCTTCATCTTTTTTTATCTCCATAATAATTGTAGGTTTATAATATCTATCTAAAATTTTAGAGGCTACAATTCCGATTACTCCGTGATGAAATCCTTCCTCTCCAACTATAAGGATAGCATTTTCGTAGAGTTTTTCATTTTCAATTTTTTCCACAGCTTTTTGAAAAATATCCTCTTGAATCTCTTTTCTCTCGCTATTTTTACTAAGAAGTTCACTAATTATAGTTGAACAGACTCTATGATCCTTTTCAATAAAAAGCTCAACAGCTCTTTTAGCATCTTCAAGTCTTCCAGCAGCATTGAATATAGGAGCAATTATAAATCCTATATCATAGGTATTGAACTTTCTAGTTTCATAATCTTCAAATATTTTTTTTATAAGCATATTAATCCCAAGCCATTTACTTCTTCTAAGATGTTCAAGCCCTTCTTTTACAAAGATTCTATTCTCTTTTAGCAGAGGAACAATATCAGCAACAGTTCCAATAGCTACAATATCAAGATATTTATATAATTCATCTTTTAAATTGTTTTTTTCAAAAAGAGCAGAGATAAGGAAAAAAGCTGTTCCTACTCCAGCTAAATATTTAAACTTATACTCATTATCCTCTCTCTTAGGATTGATTACTGCAAAAGCAGGGGGATTTCCATTGTTTATCTCATGGTGATCTGTAACAATAATATCAATTCCAATCTCATTAGCATGAGCTATCTCCTTATGAGATGAGATTCCACAGTCAACAGTGATAGTAAGAGTCCCACCTTCACTTTTTATATAATTGAGGGCCTCAATATTTAGTCCATAACCTTCATCTCTAAGAGGAATATAATATTTTACATTGTAACCAAGCTCTTTAAGTGCAAGATAGCAAAGGGAAACAGATGTAATTCCATCTACATCATAATCTCCATATATCCAAACAGGTTCTCCTTTTTCTTTGGCTATCTCTAATCTTTCAACTGCCTTATCTATATCCTTTAACAAGAAAGGTGAGGTAATATCCTCAACTCCACCATATAGGAAAGTTTTTATATCTTCACTAGCTATAATATCTCTATTATAAAGTAGAGTGGTAATATCTTTATCTAAATTAAAATTGTTATATATTTCATTGGAACTATTTTTATAAATCCATCTAGTATCACGCATCTTTTCTCCTTTTTAAAAATTATATAATTTTTTATAGAAAATATATGTGATAATCAAATCTTGAATCTCATATTTCTCTTGAGGATTAGAGATAGTATCAAGGTTGATATCACCATCAAAGTCAAATTTTATATTTTTTACTACACTCTCTCCAAAATTATAGTGAATAAGAGTTTTTAATTTATCCCCATGATATTTTTTTAGAAGTTCTTTTAACTCTTTAGATCCTAAGTCAATATTAATTGCAGGTTTTAAAAGTTCATTAAATTCATCTTTATGTTTAAAAGGAATCAGCATCAATCCAATTTTAGAATTTTTAGAGATAGCATCTTTATTAAATTTGCTACCTAAAAGCATAGTTGTATAGATAAGTTCCTGTGGAATATCATACTTCTTAGAGCAATTATCAACAATATCTTTATAATATAGAGGATAGTTATATCTCATAAGATCTTTGTATTTGAAGAACTCTTTTCTATAATTGGAAGAGTTTTTATATGCTAAATCATAAAACTCCCCTTTTTCTAAAATATTAGTAATAGCAACTCCATTTGAAATAGAGTATTTATTTACAAAACTACTATTTTGAAGTTCTATTTTTAGTAGCTCTTCATCTTTTAATTTAGCTATATTATATAATTTTTCTATTTCTAGATCATTGATTTTATCATAAACCTCACTAGGATCTTTTTTTGTAGAATCTATAAAGTTATCAATAATTAATCCTATTTTAAAAGTAGCATTATGGGATTTAAGATCAATATTTTTATTTTCTAAGATAAAGGCAAAAAATAATCCCTCATATGAATTTGGATAGTTGTTTATAATATTTTTAGCAGTTTCCTCAAACTTTCTCTCTTTTTTTAATTTTAAATAGGAATCTGCCAATAGAATTTCAGTTATAATATTTCTCTTAGATAGTTTATTTATAGTTGAAACCACTTTATTATAATCTCCAAAAGAATAGTAGATACCAGCTACATAAAGTAGAGATGGAGAGAGATATTTTTCACCTTTGATATTCTCAAAAAAATAAAGACATCTTGAAAAATCTTTTAATCTATAATATGCTATCCCTTTATAAAAGAATAGAGTGTCTCTATTTAAAATTTTATCATATTTGTTTGCTAGCTCAATAATTTCTTTGTATTCCCTATTTTCTAGATATATTCTAAAAATTTCAACAATAGCTTTCTCTTTTATTTCGAGATCATTTGAAGAAGAGGAAAGAGTTTTTTTACCTGTATATATAGCTTCTTTGTATTTTTTTTGGCTGTGAAAAAACTCTGTAACTTTTAAAAGTTTATCATTAGATAGATTATCAGCTGATTTTAAATCAATATTAAATTTTAAATTATAATAATCTTTGAATTTAGAATCTTGTTTTAAAAGTAATGAAAGAGCTTTTTCCTCAAAAAAACTAGATATAGGAGAGTAATAATTATAATCTAATCTTTGTAAATATACTTCACCTAATTCATAGTTACCTATTTTAAATAGAGCATCTCCTAAAGAGTAATCTCTTTCAGCTAAATATCTATTTTTTTCTATTTTGGAATCTTTTCCTAAAAAAGAGTTGTTGTAATTAAAAACAGCTTTTTGAAGATAGTGAACAGCTTTTTCATAATCTCCTAGTTGATAATATGTCATTCCAATAAAATAAAAGGCATAGTTATTTTTTAAGATGGGAGAGTAACCAAAACTTCTCATTAAGGTTTCAAAACTCTCTTGAGCTGTAACATAATCTTTCTGCTCATAAGCATTTTTTCCTTGAATAAATATTGAATAATCATCATAGTTATAACTAAAAATATTTATATTTAATATAAAAAATAGAAGTATAAAGATTTTTTTCATTATAAAGCACCTCTTAAAAATCTAGTAGAATATTACAATATAATTATGACAAAATAAAAAGAAAATGGCAACTAATTTTAAAAAAATTAAAAAAAGCTATTGAAATTATATGAAATATGTTAGATAATGAAAAGCAGTATATTGTTTTTTAAGGAGGTGAAAAATGGGGATAATCAAGGTATTAGATGAGTCAGTTTCAAATATGATAGCAGCTGGAGAAGTAGTTGAAAATCCTGCAAGTATGATAAAGGAGTTATTGGAAAACTCTTTAGATGCTGAGAGTAAAAATATAAAGATAGATGTAAAAAATGGTGGTAAACATGTAATAATAAGTGATGATGGAAAGGGAATGTCACAAGAAGATCTCTTAATGTCAGTAGAAAGACATGCTACAAGTAAAATTAGAAAGAAAGAGGATCTATATAATCTTTTTACTTATGGTTTTAGAGGAGAGGCACTTTCATCAATAGCAGCAGTTTCTAAGATGATATTATCTTCTAAAGATGAAGAATTATCAATAGGATCAACGGTAAATGTATCTGGTGGAAAAATTACAGGGCTTAAAGAGGTACAGAGAAATAGAGGTACTACAATAGAGATAAAAGATCTATTTTTCAATACTCCTGCAAGATTAAAATTTTTAAGAAAAGCTACAACTGAATATATGAATATAAAGGATATTGTTATACAAGAGGCTTTAGGTAATGCAGATGTAGCTATAACTTTAATATTAGATGATAAAGTGAGTATAAAAACTACTGGAAATGGTTTGGACAATGCAGTGGTAGATATTTTTGGAAACAATGTTTTAAAAAATTGTAAGAAGTTTTCTATGGGATATTTAGGAAATGGATCTCTATATAGATCAACAAAGGACTCTATATTTACCTTTGTAAATGGTAGAATGGTAAAATCTAAGCTTATAGAAAATGCTGTAATAGATGGGTATTATACTAAGCTTATGAAGGGAAAATATCCTTTTGCAATAATATTTTTAGAGATAGATCCACAAGAGGTTGATGTAAATGTTCATCCATCTAAAAAAATTGTAAAATTCTCTGATGAGAAATTTATATATGAAAAAATATTGAGAGAGATAGAGAATACTTTTGAAAGAGATGATAAATTTGTATCTCCAACTTTTGAGGAGAAACAAGAGGATAACTCTTTTTTAGATTTTGCTGAATTTTCAAAGTTTGTTCCATTAAAAGCAGAAAATAAACAATTTGAAGATATTGAAGTGGAAAAATATGAGAAAAAAGATGTAACAGATAATAAATTTGAGATAAAAGAGAGTACTAGCTTAGAAAAAGATATTTCGAGAACTCTCGAAACAGGTAAAAAATCTCCTGTTGAAAATAAAAAGATAGAAGATTTTGAAACAAAATTTGAAATAAATGAGAGAGAAAATAAGTTTACTTGGTTAGAAGAAGAGAAAAAAGAAGAGAAAGCAATTGAAAATATTGAAGAAGAAAAACCAATTAAAGAGGATATAATTAAAAAGGATATAAATGATAAAAAGATAGAAATAAAAGATAATAATTTTCAAAAGAAAAATAAAAAGGTAGCTTTTAAAGTATTGGGGCAAATATTTAATTCTTTCATTTTAGTTGAAAGAGATGGAATATTAGAGATCTATGATCAACATATAGTTCATGAAAGAATACTATACGAAAAATTGAAAGAGGAGTATTATAGTAGTGAAGTAAGTAGTCAACAACTTTTAGTTCCTATAAGAGTATTAGTTGACCCTAGAGAGAGAGAGTTAGTTTTTGAAAATATAGAGAGTTTCAGTAAATTTGGTTTTGAAATAGATGAATTTGGAGATAATGAAATTTTAATTAGAGCAGTTCCAATAATGAATTTTAGAGATAGTATTGAGAATATTTTTAGAGAGATTTTAATGAATTTAAGAGAGAATAAATCTAAAGATATAAGAGAAAATATAATAATCTCTATGTCTTGTAGAGGAGCTGTAAAGGCAAATGAAAAACTAACACAAGATGAGATGGAAATTATGGTTGAAAAACTTCATGAGATAGGAGAGTATACATGCCCTCATGGTAGACCAATTATAATAAAAATAACAATGAACGATTTAGAAAAACTGTTTAAAAGAAAATAAAAGATAGAAAAAATATGAAAAGGAGAAAACTTTGAATATATCTATTGTATGTGTAGGAAAGGTAAAAGAGAAATATATTATTGAAGGAATAAATGAATTCTTGAAAAGAATGCAATCTTTTGCTAAAATGAGAATTATAGAACTTAAAGAAGATGGAAATGACAATAATAGAAATCTATCTATTGAAAAAGAGGGAGAAGAAATTTTAAGAACTCTTGAAAAAATAGGTGGTTATAATATATTGTTAGATATACAAGGAAAAAATTATTCATCAGAGGAGATGGCTGAGGAGATAGAAAGATTAACTATCAATGGTGTAAGTAGTATTAATTTTATCATTGGAGGTTCATATGGGGTCTCTGAAAGTGTAAGAAGAGCTTCACAAATGAAACTTAGTTTTTCAAAGATGACATTTCCACACCAATTGATGAGACTTATTTTAACAGAACAAATCTATAGATGGTTTAGCATATTAAAAAATACAAAATATCATAAATAATTATAAAATATCATAAAATTATAATGTTAAGTTAAAAAAAATTTAGGAGGGAAGAAGTTATGTATTCACAAGGAGAAACTTTTTATTATGATATCGATGATGAGGAGTATGAATTACATGTACTAGAGAATGTTATAATGGGGGATAAGGAGTATATTATAGCAGAGGATTTTGATGGGGATGTTCATGTATTCCTTTATGATGAGGATGAAGAGGAACTTGAAATCTTAGATGATGGAGATGCTAGTGAAGTAATCGACTATTGGAAAGAGGAATATCTTTTAGGAGAAGATATTGGGGACTATGAAGAAGATGAGTACTACGATAGAGAAGATGAAGATTACGGAGATAAATTTGATAATGAAGATTACTATGATGGAGATGAAGAGGATTATTATTAATGAGTAGATTTATTATTAGAAGTCTTGATAGTTACAATGAGAAAAGTTATGAGATAGTAACAGGAAAAAAAATTGCAACTTCTGAAGCTGTAGAGTATGAGTATCTTAGTAAACTTGGAAAATGTAAAATAACTGTTTTAGAAGATAGAGTAATTATAGATAGAGATAATAATGGTATAGCCACTATCTTAGATATAAATATGAAAAAAGAAACAGAGTTTGTATATTATGGAGAGGGATTTAAAAAACTTTTCTCTTTAAAGGGAGAGAAAATAAGTTATAAAGATAACATTTTAGATTTCTCTTATAGAATATTAGATGGAGGAGAAGAGGTAAATCTTATCTCTATAACTATTAAAGAGTATTAAACTATTTGAGATAGGGCATATAAATTTTGCCCTATTTTAATAATTGGGAGGAAAAATGAAAATAATAGGATTTTTATTAATTTTGTTAACTATGTATAGTTGTACTGGACTTCCTCAAAAAACTGATATAGACAATATTTGGAGTAGCATAAGTGGGGAAAATGCTCCTTTAGAACAAGAGAGTATAGTATTAACTACAACAGATGCACCAGGATTATTACAGGTTATTTCTCAAAATTTAAAAACAGGAAAAACAAAAAGTTATTCAGAAAGATATAATGGAAGCAACTTTGAAGTATATGTAGGAGATTACTTAATAATTCCTTTAAAAGCTGAGGATGATTTTAAACTTTTAAGTTACCCTAAAAATATCTCTTATGAATTGGGAATAAAAGGAACAAATCTTGTGTTTAGAAGTATATACCAAGGGGATTTTGAGGTTGAATTAAGCTCTCTAGGAGGTATAACTAGAAGAATTACAATATCAAATAAATTAAAATATAGATTTACGGAACAAAATAATTATGATATAATTCTAAAAAATTACGCTATGGGTAATTTAAAATTACTACAAGATAGTGTTGCTTTACATAGAATCGCATTTCCAGATAGCTTTAGAGATAAGGAGATCTCTTTTATGTTAATGGAAGTGGCAAGTAAAGCTGGAAATAATAGAATCGTTAAAGAGGAACTTAATTTCTTAAAGAAATTTGGAAATCTTGATGAACATGATAAATTAAGTATAATAGATGCACTTTCTCTTTCAGGAGATAAAAATATAAAACTTGATTCTATGATGTTAGAGTTCAGTGAAGAAAATAGTATTTTAAATGAAACTTTAAAAAATATAATTACTACTAAAAGTGTAGCTAGTAGAGATGAAGTTGAGTTTCTAGAGAAATATTTTAAAACAAATCCTAGTAAAGAGTTAGCTGAATTTATTGGAAATTGGTATCTGAAAAATGGAGATATCAATAAAGGAAACCAATATATCAATGGAACAATAGAGGGAGTTTCTCCAGAGATATTAGGAGGAATTTTCGGAATATTTGCTCCTAGTGACGGAACTATGGAAAATGCTATGGAGAATATAGAAAATCAAAATTATACACAATTTAAAAATTTCCTATCAAATGGAGAGAGTAGCTATAACAATGGAAACTATGTAGAAGCACTTGTACACTTCCAAAGAGCAAGTGAGATTAATAAGGATTATGAAGAAAGTAATCAATTATACTATTATATAGGTCAAAGTAGTATACAAGTTGAAAACTATAAAAAGGCAGTGGAAAACTTTAAGAAAGCACTATCTTTAGAAAAAAGCAATGACAAAAAGGCAGAAATATATTATAATATGGCAATAGCCTATGCAAATCTTGGAAACAAAGAAGAAGCAAGAAATTATTTTACTTATGTAAGACAAAATTATCCTAATACTTCTTGGAGTACAAAAAGTAGTATATATTTGCTTAAATTAAAATAAATTTATAAGGAGAGAACCATGGAAAGATATTTTGACAGAGTGGCTAAAGAGAGCTTAGTCATGGAACAATGGAAAAAAGTAGACGAGTTAAAAGAATTAGGAGTAAACCCTTTTGGGCATAAGTTCGATAAGAAGTACATGGTAGGGGACATCTTAACTCATACTCCTGAGGAAAACTTAATATATAAAACTGCAGGAAGAATAATGGCATACAGAGGAAAAGGAAAAGCTGTATTTGCACATATAGAAGATCGTTCAGGAAGAATTCAAGTATATTTAAGACAAGATGCACTTGGAGAAAAAGTATTTGAAGTAGTTAAAAAAATTGGAGTAGGAGATATAATTGGTGTAGAAGGAGAAATCTTCATCACTAAAACTGGAGAACTTACTTTAAGAGCAAGCTCATTAGAATTACTTTCTAAAAACTTAAGAGCTCTACCTGAAAAATTCCACGGATTAACAGACGTAGAAACTAGATATAGAAAAAGATATGTAGACTTAATAATGAATAAAGATGTAAGAGACACTTTCATCAAAAGAACTCAAATCATCAGTGGAATAAGAGAAATCCTTGATAATAAAGGATTCTTAGAAGTTGAAACTCCATTAATGCACCCAATTCTTGGAGGAGCAGCAGCTAGACCATTTATTACTCACCATAACACACTAGATATGGATCTATATATGAGAATAGCTCCAGAACTATACTTAAAAAGACTTATAGTTGGAGGACTTGAAAGAGTTTACGAACTAGGAAGAAACTTCAGAAATGAAGGAATGGATACAAGACACAACCCAGAATTTACAATGATCGAAATGTACCAAGCTTATGCTGATTACACAGATATGATGGACTTAGCTGAAGAGATTATTACAACTCTAGCTAAAAAAGTTCTAGGAACTACAACTGTTGAATATAATGGAAAAACTTTAGTTCTTGAAAACTTCAAAAGAGTACACATGGTAGATTTAATAAAAGAGATCACAGGTGTTGACTTCTGGAACAAAGATATGACTTTTGAAGAAGCTAAAGCTTTAGCAAAAGAGCATCATGTAGAAGTAGCTCCACACATGAATACAGTAGGACACGTAGTAAACCAATTCTTTGAAGAAAAATGTGAAGAAACAATAGTTCAACCTACATTTGTATATGGACATCCAGTAGAAATTTCTCCACTTTCTAAGAGAAATGAAGAAGATCCAAGATTTACAGATAGATTTGAGCTATTTATAGATGCTAGAGAATATGCAAATGCTTTCTCAGAATTACAAGATCCAGCAGATCAAAGAGGAAGATTTGAAGATCAAGTTGAAGAAGCTGAAAGAGGAAACGATGAAGCAACTCCAGTAATTGATGATGACTTTGTAGAAGCTCTAGAGTATGGATTACCACCTACAGGAGGAATGGGAATTGGAGTAGATAGATTAATTATGCTATTAACTCAATCTGAATCTATTAGAGACGTATTATTATTCCCACAAATGAAACCAACTAAATAGTAAAAAAATTTTTAAAGACTGATTCGTTTAGAATGGCTCTTTGTCAAATAGTGTTGGTGAAAAAACAAATAAATTTTCAAGTAACTCC
>ERZ838839.1311-NODE-1311-length-24671-cov-7.213235_pt1 | contig 24671 bp, 23 predicted proteins | sample MGYA00519909_ERZ838839 | MGnify/ENA primary metagenome ERZ838839 (study PRJEB31850, sample SAMEA3708843) | human gut metagenome | biome: human gut; feature: human-associated habitat; material: faeces | place: China | collected 2014 ... | reverse complement strand
TTCCTTACTTACTATTTTGTTTATAATACTTAATCATCTTCGGTACAACTTCTTCAATCGTTCCGTTGATTACATAATCGGCAATCGTGTTGATCGGAGCGTCTGGGTCGTTGTTGATAGAGATGATGATACCACTTTCCTGCATACCGGCGATATGCTGAATCTGTCCGGAGATACCGCAGGCAATGTAAAGTTTCGGACGAACCGTGACACCTGTCTGTCCAATCTGACGGTCGTGCTCTGCATAACCTGCATCCACGGCGGCACGGCTGGCACCTACTTCCGCATGAAGTTCTTTAGCCAGGTCGAACAGCAAGTCGAAGTTTTCTTTCGAACCTACACCGTAACCGCCGGCTACGATAATCGGAGAACCTTTCAGGTTGTTCTTGGCTTTTTCCACATGGCGTTCGATTACCTTCACTACATAATCCGTGTCGGCAACGTATTTCTTCACGTCGTGGCGGATCACTTCTCCCTGATAAGTCGGGGAGAGGATTTCTTTCTTCATCACACCTTCGCGAACGGTTGCCATTTGCGGGCGGTGTTCCGGGTTTACAATCGTTGCAACGATGTTGCCGCCGAATGCCGGACGGATCTGATACAACAGGTTTTTATAAACTTTGCCTTCTTTCTTGTCTTCGTGGTCACCGATTTCCAGAGAAGTACAGTCGGCAGTCAGTCCGCTGGTCAAAGCGGAAGAAACACGCGGGCCGAGGTCGCGACCGATAACGGTGGCACCCATGAGGCAGATTTGCGGTTGTTCTTCTTTGAAAAGGTTCACCAGGATAGCGGTGTGGGGGAGTGAAGTATAAGGATAAAGTCCTTCTCCGTCGAAAACGTGGAGTTTGTCTACTCCGTAAGGAAGGATTTGTTTTTCAATATCTTTGAGGTCTGTTCCGGCAACCACAGCTTCGAGCTGACAGTTCAACTGGTTGGCTAACGAACGACCTTTGGTCAGAAGTTCGAGGCTAACGTCTAAAACGTTACCTTCTTCTATTTCGCAATATACAAATAAGTTATTCATGATTATCCGATAGTATGGTTAGCTAACAGTTCAACAATCAGGTCTTCCACGTCACGGTCGCTGCCGCTAATGGTTTTGCTCTCTTTAGCCTGGAACACGATGTTCTGAATGGCTTTCACTTTTGTCGGCGAACCGGACAGACCACATTGTGCGAGGTCACCGTTTACGTCGGCTACGCTCCATTCTACCAGATTCAGGTAGTCGCGTTTGTCATACAGGTCAGTATAATCAAGGTTACCTTGCTGTTTTTCGCTAACAGTTTTGGCATGTTTGTACTTCTGCACCAGTTTCGCGTTGCGCGGACGGCAAGGAGCTGCCGAGCCGTTGACAGTAATCACGATAGGCAACGGGCCCTCTACGGTTTCAACACCACCGTCGATGTGGCGTTTCACTGTAATCTTGTCTTTACCTACTTCCAGAATTTCTTCTGCGTATGTGATTTGGGTCAATCCCAACTTTTCTGCTACCTGCGGACCTACTTGCGCCGTATCCCCGTCGATAGCCTGACGACCACCAATAATAATGTCACAGTTACCTATTTTGCGGATAGCAGTAGCCAGCGCGTAAGAAGTAGCCAGTGTATCTGCACCGGCGAAAGCACGGTCGGTCAGCAAGTAACCGTTATCTGCACCACGGAAAAGTCCTTCACGAATAATGTCGGCAGCACGACCTGGTCCCATTGTCAGAATGGTAACGGTAGAGCCTGGATGAGCATCTTTCAGTCGAAGAGCTTGCTCGAGAGCATTCAAGTCTTCGGGATTGAAGATAGCGGGGAGTGCCGCACGGTTAATGGTTCCGTCGGCTTTCATGGCATCCTTCCCAACATTACGTGTGTCGGGAACTTGTTTTGCCAATACAACAATTTTCAAACTCATGTTATTAATTTTAGTATTAGTATTTCTACAAGTAGGTAGTAGCCAGTAGTCAAGTAGTAATCTCTTGCTATTCAAACTATCCGGTTAACTATCAGCGTGCAAATTTACGCAAACACTTGGTTCTGACAAGAAATCCGAGTAAAAAATGCACAGGTTTAAGGATTTTGAGCAAAAGAAGAAGGATTTTTATAGATTTGGTTGGGGGGTGAAAGTATATTTATTGAATTTGTTCTTGCTCGATATTACTACTGCTTTTCTGGCAAGTTGCTTATTTGCAGAGTGGTTAAGCAGGACTTTATAGGAAAGGAAACCGGTATAGTACTGTCGGAATACCGGTATAGTACTGTTAGAGTGTCTTCATCTTTAGTTTGTCACGGCCGTGGTAATTTCTCCTCACGGTCGTGACGAGAAGTTACCACAACTGTGGCGAATTCTTTCCACGGCCGTGGCGAGGTAACTATATCGGTATCCCGACAGAACAATACTTATTGGTTAACAGAAGTATAGCGGTTGTATAACGTATGTTTAAAGGGGGCTTGTCGCGAAAGGTAAGCAAAGCCGGACGGACAGTAACTATGAGGGAGTAATAAAATCATAGGCTGACAATAAAATGTATAAGATAATATTGCCAGCCTATTTTCAGGGCTTATCGTCAGTATCTAATGGAAATCAATATGCTAAGAATAGAAATGATAGTCTGACAATAAGAACTGCTAAATTTGTATGTAAGTATAAAGTTCTTTTTTTATGTTATTGTATACCGATCTCGGCCAATCCTAATGGTTCTCCGTCATGTATCATCCTCGTTGCTTTCAGCTGGACATAGCGGGCTTTGAGTGGGGTGAAGTAGACAGATTGCAGGATCGGGTTATTCTTTATATTAGAAAATTCGTCTTTTGCTACCACTTGATTGACAGCATTGCTATCCATACCGACAGATATTTCGTATGCGGCGATTACACCTTTATTATATTCGCTTTGGTCGGGAAGATAATGGAATGAAGTAATCGTACGTTCTTCTCCCAAGTCGATTAACAGTGTGTTTCCATTGACGAAACAGGCCGTTTGGTCATTCTTGTCCATGCATTTTTGTGCTTCTTCTGTGTCTACTCCGCTGAGAGTGAACGGGAAACTCTTCAGTTCTTCCGCTTTTGCAGAGTATGTATCGGAAGTTGCTCCTGCGTAAAATGCTTCGATGTTATTGATGCAGAGACATGCACGTGAATCCGTGAAACGGACACGGAGCTTATCGGTCGTGATCGTTTCGAAACGGAGGAGACGTTTGTAACCAACGGTTGTTGTCTCTTCATTGAGCTTCACGGGAAGCCATTCACCTTCCTGGTTATATTCTACTACGAATGATTTCACACGTTGTCCCAGAGGGATATATTCCTGTAACATCATTCTATTGATCTTCTCCGGTTGAGGCAAGTCAAATTCAATAGTGGCGGAAGTTACATCATCGTTGGTAGCCCAATAAGTATCATAGTCGTTGTCTGTGACAGCTTTAGCGGAGAATGCTTTTCCCCGTTCGTCCGATGCTTTGGGGGAAAGGCCGGCCAGCAGATTCTTTTCTAATTGTTTCTGTATGTTCTTATGGAAGTTAACGGCGTTGGCGGAGTCTGTCGGATGAATGAGTCCGTCACGGTCTACGGGGAAGTTCAGCAATAACGTTGCGTTATGTCCTACGCTACGGTAATACAAGTCGGTCAGTTCGTCCACTGTTTTCACACGGCCGTCTTCTTCCGGATGATAGAACCAACCCGGACGGATAGAAACGTCACATTCGGCTGCCACCCATTGATTACCGTCAGCATGGCCGTATTGCAGTTCGCGATAGTTGGGATAACCGGGATAAACTTCTCCGGCACGGAGGAAAGACCAGTTGGTGGCTCCGGCAAATCCTTTCTCGTTTCCGACCCAACGGCAACCGGGTCCCCCATCGGAGAAAATAACTGCTTGCGGTTGCAGTTCGTCAATCATTTTATAGGCTCGCGGATAGTTGTAATATGTTTTGCGGTCGATAGTACGTGAATCTTTCGCTCCGCCATACCAGCCATCGCCTCCGTTGGCGCCGTCGAACCAGATTTCAAAGACATCACCGTAGTTGGTCAGTAGTTCATGGAGTTGTTTATAGAAATAATCTACATATTCGGGAGTTCCGTAATTAGCTTGGTGTCTGTCCCAGGGGGATAGGTAAACGGCGAATTTGATACCATATTTTTTGCAGGCGTCCGATAATTCGCGCACAATGTCTCCTTGTCCATTCTTATAGGGAGTGTTGCGGATACAATACTCTGTCAGTTGGGTAGGCCACAGGCAGAAACCGTCGTGATGTTTGGCAGTGAGGATTACTCCTTTCATGCCCGATTCTACAAAGGTCTTTACCCATTGCTCACAGTCGAGCTTCGCAGGGTTGAATGTTTTAGGATCGGAGTCTCCGTATCCCCATTCACGGTCGTTAAAAGTGTTAAGTCCGAAATGTACAAAAGCGTAGGTTTCCATTTTCTGCCATTCCACTTGTTTGGCTTCGGGAACGGGTAAGATTGCTTCCGGAGCTTTTACCGGATTGCAGGCACTCAATAAAAGAGAAGTAATTCCTGCGCAAAGAATCAAGGGGTGTTTTTTCATGGGGGTAATTATTAGTGATTTATTAATAAATATGTCTTGCTATAAACTAAGTCCGAAAACGAAATAGACTTGTTCTTCGTAGGGATTGGCTATCAGTTTTCCGAAAATAGGAAGGGAGAAGCCGGAAGTGATCTTTAACTCTTTGGTTGCGGATAATCCGATGTTGACAACATTGAACTTGTTAGAGTAGAAACCTTCCCACGGTGTGAAGCCGGCTTCAATACTCATATCGACATCTTTCACACTAAAGGGATAGCTTAGCTCGCAATAACTGGACCAGGCGCGTTTATCGTTTTCCCGGTAATCATTGCCGGCAAACGTTGTATACCAGCTGACGGAAAGCGGGAACTTTTCACTAAATATATATCCGGCTCCGACTTCGAAAGTATGTCCGGTGGAGTGTGAACTGTAATTGAAATATTTGAAAGGTTCTTCTTCTGTCTGGGTAAAATAGTTGTTAGCATAAAGGGTTAGATTCTTATATTCATATTCTAGCGACAAGTCAATCTCATTGTTTTTGTTGCGAAACTCTGTTGAACCCCAGGCATAAACTGTCAGTCCCTTCCAATTAAGACCTAGTGTTGGCTGGATACAGGCATTGCCCGAGTCTATTCCCCGCCAAATGTAACTACTGACAAAATCGGCATTTACAAAAACTTCTTGTGCTTGTGCAAAGGCTGTACAACATAAGATTGCAATAAGTACGATTTGCTTTTTCATTTTATCGAGTTGTTCTTCCTGATTTACGGGTGACAAATATACGGAATATATGGCTGATTAGTAACAAATGAAACAAAAAAAACGGCTGCATTGAGCAGCCGTTCCTTTATTAATGTGTAAATAATAAGAGTTATTTAGAATGTGACGTCCATTTTCAGCACAAAAGTACGGGGAGCAGCTACTGCCATTGGGCGGTAACTGTATTCTTTATTAAACAAGTTGTTTACCATAAACTGGAAAGCAACTTCTTTCGTTGCTTTTACACCGAAACGGAAGTCAACGGTTGCATAATCTGTGTTATGCTTCTTCCAGTAGGTAGCGAGTGTTTCTCCTTTTGAATAACCGAAAAGGATACCGCGTACATAATCCATTAAGTCGTTTTGTGTTTTAGAACGCTCGTCCAGCATCAGATAATCCACTGCAAGGATTTTGCTTTTCCATGCCACATTGGCACCCACATTGATGCGTTTCCACTGGAAGTCTACCGTTGTTTTGAAACTATGTTTCGGACGATATTTCAGATACTTACCCGTATTTGATTTCTCTTTCATCTGAAGCGGGTCGGTATACAGTCCTTCTACAGCATTGCGTTCCTGGTAATCCGCGTCACGCGGTTCGGTATATACATATCCCAGATTATAGAATAATTTTGTGTTCTTGTTGAAGTTATATACACCGTTTGTTGAAATCTCCACTCCATAGATCTGTGCTTTCGATACATTATGGAATTGTGCTCCGATACCGAAGCCCTTGCCGTCTGTCAACATCTGAAATACATCGCCAATACTATTTATCATCGTATTGTTTGCATTATTGAATAGGCCGAACTGGAATTCTACCATATCTTTATATTGAGTATAGAATCCGGCAATATCGACAAATCCCTGGAAGTTACCGATCTTGTATCCTTGCTTGAAACCTAATTCTGCATTAAATCCTTTCTCAGGTTTAATGTTCGGATTCGGATAAACACCGACTCCGCCAATGTCTTTACGGAGATATTTCTCATTGATAGACGGGTTGCGGTAACCTTGTCCGAAGCTGGCGCGGATAAAACTGTAATCGGCTAATTGATAATTCAATCCGGCACGGAAAACGGGGCGGAACGGAATTTTTGTTCCGAATACCTTTGTTTCTGCTTCGCGGCGGTGGTTGTTTACGCGGTAGTATTCGGCACGTACGCCTGCGGATACACTCAAACGATCCCAAAAACGTTGGTCATATTGGAAGAAGAGGGCTGCATTATCACTTTTGTACACTTCATCCATTACAGCAGAGTCATAACGGATGTGTTCGAAAGTCATTCCCATAGTGATCTGTGCGCCACCGTTCCATTTCTTGTTGAACTGATAGTCGAGATAATAGTCAAAGTTCTTGTCTGTTTGAGTTTTCGGGTTGAGTCGAGACGGATTGATAACATTAGACAGCCACGGTACGAGATCGCTTGGCAATTGTCCGTTCTGTATTCCGCTAAGATCAGGCAGCCCGTTATCCATAACCCATGAGATAAGGTCGCAATAATCGGCAGTTGTTGCATTGGGAAAGATGTTTCCCAGTGAAGTGAATGCACCGTTCATGGCATCATCCAGATTGCCGTTGATAATTCCCGAACCGATACCGACCAATGCGGGGTATAGTGAGCTGTAATCGCCGTTTACGATATTTTTAATCGTATTCGCATCGGTTCCCATGTTTCCCAGAATATCTGTGATAGATGAACCTTCGGTTGGGCGGACGATATTATCTGCGCTATAATAAAAACGTCCTTTGATTTTATGTGAAGTTCCGTTTTCCGGGTTTACATAATTGATAAACGGGTCGATATGGAAGTTGTTTTCTTCGCGTCCCATATTGGTGAAAGGAGAAGGCTTGTATACTTCGGTCGGTGAACGCCAGATAAAGAAGTCCCCGTATTGATTGGAAAGGAAGTCTACATTAAAACCATAATTCAGAATTTTCAGTCCCATATCCGGTTGGTGATAGGTCAAACTGCCACCCATGCGGAAACGTTTGTTATATCCTTGCTGACGGTATCCTTCATCGGTGAAAAGATTGATCCCTCCACTAATGTCGAAATTACCGATACGACGGGAGTGGGAGAGGTCGAAACCTTCGTAAATCGGATTCCGTACTCCACTTAGGAGACTGCCACGCAGAATAGGTTTTACTGCATATTTATCATCTTTCCAGAAATTCTTATCGCTCCATTGGTATTCATCATTCTCTGCATCACCGTAGATGCCTACGTATGTGCTGAACCGTGTCTTGGGCGTTAAACCCGGGCGTGCGGTACGAATATTGATAATACCATTCAATGCTGAGGAACCGTATAGCACAGAAGAAGCTCCTTTGATAACTTCCACCTGTTCTACATTTTCCAAAGGTACGGTGTTCCAGTTGATTTCTCCTGTTTTCGGGTTCAGTGTACTCATTCCGTCTACCAGAATCTGGCTACGTGCACCTACACCGTAAGTCCACCCGCTGCCACCACGCATGGAAGGCTGCTTGTCTACAATGTCAACCCCCGGCAGGGTACGGAGGGTAGATGAAATATCTGTCGGTGCCTGGCGGGCAATGTCACCGGATTTCACCACATCCATAGAAACTGTTACATCACTTAGCTTCTGTTCGAAGCGTCCAGCACTCACTACCACTTCTTCCAGCAGTTTAGTGCTCTCTTTCATATAGACGTCTTTGGTGACTACTTCGCGTTTATTGATAACGATAGGCATCAGTACATCATCATAGCCTACATAACTGAATACGAGGTCGACTCCACCTTCGGGAAGTTTGATTTCATATTCTCCGTTAATATTGGATACTACTCCCTGATTGCCGTGGAGCTTGTAGGTAACAGCTGCTCCGACCAACGGTTCGTTGGTCTTGGCGTCGTATATATGTCCTTTCAGTGTTTGGGCAAAGCTTGTCCCAAAACAAGTAAGGCAGATTAATAAAGTTAGTATATATATTTTCTTCATTGTTTCTTACGTTTTATTTATTCGGAACAAGTTCTAAACCAAACTCTATTCTCTCAGGAGATAGAAAAGCTTCTGAAATACCATTTAAGAATGCTGAAATTATAAATCCCAGCCCTTGCATATCCTCCGGAAGCATACTAACTATTAGCGGACTAAGATCTGGTAGTAATTTAGCTATGGGAGTAAATCCTTCTTTATCTAAGTAAATATAAGTATGTCCTTCTTTTGAAGTAACCTGCATCGGGATTCCGGTAGTTAACCAATTGAAAATAGCGTTGAAGGAAGTGTCGTTGACATTGACCAAGAATCCAAGTGTTTCATTGTTTAAACTTTGATTAAGTGTGGTTAGCAATTCTTTCACTTTCATGGCATCCATTTGAGATACAGCATCAATGATAGCATTGATTATGTTCACATCCATATATGTATCGCTGCTGCTGGCTATTGAGGAAATGATATTAGCTAAGTTTAATTTTAATATTAACTTACCGTCTTTTTGAAACCAAGTAGCAAACCCTTTTGGAGAAGGGATATACTTACGGTCAGCAATGTTGGGAGTAATCATCTCCTGTGTTAATGGAGTTTCTAGAAATCCAAAAATAACGTCTATATCTACTCCTGACAACGGATCATTTGAATAGGAAGCCGTTACATTTCCGTCTGCTCCTAAAGTGATGTCTTGCAGAACTTGTGGCAAAATGTAACTTACTATATTTTGGATTCCATTACCCCATGTTTGGGTTGTAGCTCCGCTTTCTGTAGCTTCTACATCTGCATGGAAATAGCATGACGCATTTAATACTTGGCCATCAACCTCCTGCCATGTATATTCATTTCCCCAAGTGTCACCAACTAATATTTTTTTTACGCCGTTAACGACTTCGGGTAACTTATAAGTATTTGCCCACAAATCGGCATTACCCATTTGGATATTGGATATGTTTAAGGTGAGTTTTCCTTTTGTTACACGTCCTTCGTATCTAAAAGTAGTCAATGTTTCATTTCCCATACCATTACCGGAAAAAGAGTATCCTTCTGTATCTCCGGAAAGGGGAATGGATGTAATCTTTATTGCCTTTTCTCCCGGAAGAATATCGTAGAGAGTAATGATAGCAGTTTCTCCTGTAACAGTACTGAAATCAACAGATTTCCCGTTCATTGCATCACCGTTGTATGTAAGAACTAAATTGGGATTAGGATTCGAAATCTTGTTTGAATAATTGGCTGTCACGTCTACTGGAGCCGGTCCATAGTGGTCTTCGTCACAAGATGTTAAGAATGCGGATATTACGGTAAGGAAGCTTATGAATAAGATAGATAATTTTTTCATCGTTTTTTATTTTAAAATGATTTATTTTTGGATAGTAAGGTCTACGCCGATTTCCATTTTGTCGAATAATGCTACAACCTCATCTAAGTTTGTTTTTAATAAAATATCAATGATATTGATAAATGGAGTTAGTGTCTCTTTTTTTAAATAGATATAAGTATGATCTTTTGTAGCCTGACTAATACCCATTGGAATACCATTTCTCATCCATGAAAGTAAAGTTACAAAAGTGTTATCATCCATTTTTAAAATATAGGTGATTATCTCATTGTTTAAAATCATGTTGAGCGTACTTAATGCTAGCTTCAATCGGGCAGGGTCCGATTTTAAAAGAGCTTCGCTGATACCTGCAATAAGTTGGGGATCAATTTGCTGACCGTTATTCTCGGCGATGAGTGAAATAATGGCTGGTATGTTCAATTGTACTACAAATGCCTTATCACCCGTCTGATTCCAGTAGGCCAAACCTTTCGGGGAAGAAACATAAGTACGTTGGCCGATTAATCCACGGAATTCTGCATCCGTCTTACCTGCATTAGCCACCTCCATGATCTCTTTCATGTCTATGGGACTTGTGGTGTAGTTGGCAGTAACAATACCATCTTTTTCTAATGTAATATTCTTTAGTACATACGGAAAGAGTACATCTAATATATTAGTTGCCATTTGCTGCATTTGCAAAACGATAGGAGCAATGGATTCGGCTCCTTCTTTCGTTGTAATATTCACATAGCTTGCTCCACTATTACGAATGGTTGCTTCTTCATTTGTAGTATGTGAATATGCAGGAAATGCATAAGTATGAGCCAGATTATTGGCATGAGCCATTGTGACATCCAGTGAGAGTTTCATTGCTTTTGGAGTAATGATTCCATTATACTTCACCGTTACTCCCCCCATCGTGATATTCGTTCCGCTAAAGGTATAGGCATCTTTTTCTCCGTTTTCATTAAGCTTGATGCGACTGATAGGAGTAGTAACTTCTCCCGGGATAATTCCGTTTAGTGTCAGTGTTCCCGTTTCACTATCTTCCGTTTTGAAACTGGCAGTCTTTCCGATTAGTTTCTCGCCGCTGTAAGTTAAATCCAGTGTATACGGCTTGATGTACGAGCCATATTCCTGGCTGATTTCTCCCGGCCAAAATAACTTGTCGTTATAGGTTTCTTCACATGATGTAAAGAAAAGTACTGCGCAAGCTACACAAAATAGTTTTCGTAAGTTTTTCATTCTTTTTTGTTTTTATTGCGTAATTAATAAAACTTTGCAAAGTTCGGCTAACATCTATTTATTTACAAGGTCTGTTTTTATGAATTAATGTTCTATTTTTAATTATACGGAGAAAAATGATATAAAAGCATTTGAATTAATGTTCTATTTTTAATGTAATATGTTCTTCTTTTAAGAAACATAGTGAAGAATGGAATAAGATAGAACAAGACAAGGTATATGTATATAAAAGAACGCTGTCCCACACATTTCGCGTGTAAGAAACCGTTCTTATTTTTTCCTACTTCTAACTAAGAAAAGAGCCGTTTTAGAATGTTACATCCATTTTAAGGTTTATTTAGATTCTCTACATGTATTTACAGGCAACTTTGTAAGTTGTGAAATTCGTCACTGATTGATGTACTGTCGTTGAAATATGTCCTTTGGTCGATTGTTTTTGTATGAAAGGAGTGTCGGTTTTATCTTTGTTTCTGCTAACATGGAACAATGAGGCATGGAAAGAGTGCGCAAGCAACAATTATTGGAACAAAGCATTTACGGAGTAATCTGGAGTGTTATTTTCTTTCTTCCGTTGATCGGAGAATATTTTGCCGTAAGTGGTGGACTTGAGAAAGAAGAAGTTCGCACGCTTGTACGTGACTCCTGGTTGGGAATTCTTCCTTTTTTTATGCTTTTTCTGTTGAATAACTATGTGCTGGTTCCTTATTTCCTTTTTAAAAAAAAATATTGGCAATATACACTTTCTTTAGTTTTTGCAATAGGTGTTATTTTTTTGATTGTTCCGTTTCCGATGAAAGGGCGTTTCCCGAAAGAATTCAGACAGGAGCCTGTGTATCATTCAGCAAAGGAAAGCCGACGGAATCAGATTATTGAAATGAGAGAAAAGGCGCGGAAGAAAGAGACGGCTAATTGGGAACTACCGGACCAGGTGAAATATCCCGTGGAAAAGTTTCAACGTCCGGAGGCTCTCCTTAAACCTGTTCCGTTTCTTTATCCTCCTATCACAGTTCGCTATCTTATTCATTTTATGATTGCCTTTCTTATGGTAGGATTTAATATAGCCATTAAACTTTTCTTCAAGTCTTTTCGCGATGAAGAAATGTTGAAGGAACTGGAACACCAGCGCTTGCAGTCCGAATTGCAATATCTGAAGTATCAGATAAACCCGCATTTTTTTATGAATACGCTGAATAATATCCACGCATTGGTAGATATTGATACGGGGAAGGCGAAAAGTACGATTGTAGAGCTTTCCAAACTGATGCGTTATGTGCTGTATGAGGCTAGTAACAAAACAATTCTTCTTAAACGGGAGGTTCAGTTTCTGGAGAATTATATTGCCATAATGGGATTGCGCTATACTGATAAAGTCTCCATTGAAATGAAGTTTCCCATCGAAGTTCCTGAAGTACAGATACCTCCTTTGCTTTTTATTTCTTTTGTGGAGAACGCTTTCAAGCATGGAGTCAGTTACCGGAATGATTCTTTCGTCCGTGTCATCGTGCAACAAGAGGAGGGAAACCGATTGACTTTCCGCTGTACGAATAGCAATAACGGAAGGGCTGACGAACAACACCACGGCATCGGGCTGGATAATATCCGTAAGCGGCTAAGACTTCTGTTCGGTAATGATTATACGCTTTCTATCACACAGGATAAGAATAAATTTGATGTATTACTTATTATACCTTTATTATAATGAAATGTTTAGCAATTGACGACGAACCGTTGGCATTGGCACAGTTATCGGATTATATATCCCGCGTCCCTTTCCTGTCGTTAGTGAAACCTTGTCAGGATGCGTTTGAGGCAATGAAGGTATTGTCCGACGAAGATGTCGACCTGATATTTGTAGATATCAATATGCCCGATTTGAACGGGCTGGATTTTATCCGTTCTTTGATAAGTCCTCCGCTGGTGATTTTCACTACCGCTTATTCCGAATATGCGGTGGACGGCTTCAAGTTGGATGCGGTGGATTATCTGTTGAAACCATTTGAGTTTCAGGACTTACTGAAGGCGGCGGATAAGGCCCGCAAACAGTTTGAATATAAATTGTTGGAGCAACAGAGTGAACTGGGAAATGCTTCGCAGGTAAAAGGCGATTCGTTGTTTGTGAAAAGCGATTGCAGGGTAGTCCGCATCGATATTAATAATATCCGCTATATAGAAGGTATGAGCGAATACGTCCGTATTTTTGTGGAGGGGGAGAACAAGCCTGTCATCACACTTGCCAGTCTTCAGAAAATGGAAGAACGGCTTCCCGCACATTTCATGCGTGTGCATCGTTCTTATATTGTCAACTTGCGTAAGATTACCGAAATCTCCCGTCTCCGTATTATCTTCGATAAGAATACGTACATCCCTGTGGGTGATAATTACAAAGAACGGTTTACGGAATTTATCAGTAAGCTAAGCTTCTCTTAAACATTGGTCATGCTTTATCCGATGCGGTATGTTGTCCGGAAAATAACTACTTAAAAATAAAAGCCTCAGAAGCTATTTATAGCTAATGAGACTTTTATTTTAAGAAGTGGAGATACTCCTTTTATTTGATTCCCAGTTTTTTAGCAATTTCTTTAGGCAGTGCGTCTTTGTGTACAAGGATATTCATCGTTTTGTAAGCGACGAATGCTTTGGAAGCATACCATATACCGTTGTATTTACCTGATTTACCCCAAGAATTTTTTACCATGAAATATTCTTTTCCGTTCTGGTCTTTAGCGATACCGTAAATCACCATTCCGTGGTCGTCGGTAGTTTCCCAGTTGTCGAATGCCACCTGGCGCATTTCCTGAGTGACGTCAATTTCCGGATGTGGTTTGGTTGTCATTATTTGACGTTTGTTGGCAGTGGTCAGGCCAGTCCAACGGGCCATATCCGAACCGGAAAGTTCAGATTCTTTGTTTATATCCGGCATTACGGCAATACCATCACGTGTGAACCCTTGTTCACTGACGTCACTACCCCATGCAAAAGTATATCCCTTCTTCACTGCATTATCCATTACAGCCATAAACTCGTCGATAGGCAAGTTGTAGGAGAGGCCATTGCGCCAGTTGTCCTGAATCTCGATAGCAAATTGAGAATAGAACGGGTGATGTGTATAGGAAGTCAATGAAACATAGTCGTCCGGATTCAGTCCCAGTGATTCGGCAAAAGTTTTCGGTGTATATTCCTTTCCTTTATAAGTGAAGTTTTCAGGACATTTTCCTAAGTATGTGTCATAAATGGCTGCCAGACCGTTCTTCCATACCGGAGTCAGTTTACTTAGTTTACCTTTAGCGATAGCATTAATGTAGCCGGAAGCAACAGCGTCCAATTCGTTGTGTACCGGCAGAGTATCGCCGTACATGATTCCCGGCATTACTTCCTGTGGAACGATACCGTAATTTTTGATGCAGTACATCACATCATAGAAACTTCCTCCCGGCGAGAAAGAACTGTCACCGTGATATCGAACGTAGTTGCGTGCACGGTCGGTCATTGTATGGTGAACGACGAACATTTCCGAGAGGTCGTATTCGCCTTTTCCCATACGGAGCAGTTCCGATTCAAGGAAACCGAGGGCTGAGAAGCTCCAACAGGTACTCGAACGGTTCTGATTCTTGATAGAGGTAATCGGGTTTTCCTTGACCGTAGTGAAAACGAAGCCTTCTTCTTTTGTGGTGTCTTGAGCCTTCATGTTCATACTGCAAAAGCAGAGTGTTGCTGCAATAAGAATTGTCTTTTTCATTATTATGCTGTTTTTGTTATATTTATGCGACAAAGATACAGCAATATCTTTAAAAAAGAAATAATTATTGTAGTTTTGCCCGGTAGGTTCGTTCGGAAAAAGAGATGTTAAAGAAGAGACTGACTCCTTTTTCTCGCGGCAATCCCGAAGGAATCTTGAATTGGTCGCTGTATTTCACCCCGATAGAGATAATATTATTATTGCGGGTGGTAAAATTGGCTCCCGTACTGATATAGTAGTTTTTGGCTTTTCGTTTGTTAATGGTAACGTAAGGATTGCTTAATCCTGTTCCTAATAGCAATTTTATAGATTTTTTGTACGGATTGTTTATTGTATATGCTATTCCGGCAGCCAAACGGTGTTGATTGGCAAAGCTGACAGATGATTTTGAAGATTTCATCCGGCTCCAATCAACGTATTTATAATCAGTGGTGGCCATCCAGCGTAAAGAATTATAAGAGAGTCCTACGCCGATAAATTGCGGTAGGTATTGGCTGTATACTTTGGGACTTTTTTCAATTGTTTCCGTACTTGAGGTACTGCTTACGGTGAGATCATTGTCTTGGGTAAGATGTTGCGAGTAACCGTAGGTAACTCCCATCAGGAAATATTTGTCACGGGTTACAGGTAGCTTGTATTGCATTCCGAAGTCGGTATAAAATGCATGTTTGGATGAACTTTCTTCTATAATGGTGCTTCCTTGAGTTTCACTTTGCGTGATAGTTCCTGTGATATAAGAGAGATTTACACCGATCGAAATATTTTTACCGATTAGAAAGGCATTGCTGAAGCCTATTTTGGATAGATATCCCGTACCTTCAAAGAAAGAGGAGATGGTAGAGCCGGATGCGCCCTCTATCTCTTGATCCAAAGTGATGGCATATCCTACACTGCTGACGGGAGTTAGGAAAACGACACCATACCATCGAGGAATGATCCGGCAACCGATACTTAGATTATTCAGATTGCCCACAATAGAGTTGTTGGTGACACCGGTTTGTGTGTATGAATTATAAGTACCCATAAGACCGGCGTCAAATACAAAACGCTGTTCGGTGAGTTCTGTCAGAGATGCCGGATTGGAGGGGTTGATAAACGAACTGCCCCGTAGTGCGATGCCGGTACCGCCAAAACCTGCATATTGACCACCTTCTCCGGTAGAAAGTTCTCCCAAACTAAACATGGATCCGGGGGAATTTGTCATATTTTGTGCTATCAGCCATGCAGGATTACAAAAGGCAAGGATAAAAAGAACTCTTTTCATGCTGGATTGATTTTTGGAATTAGTAATTATATACTTTATATCTGAGTGTAAGTTTTACCGGATTTGTTTTATGCTGCATATCTCCGAATACAACCCCTTTGAGAGTGGTAAAAAACAGATCGTCAGGCAACATAAGTTTCAGGTTTTTCCGGTTGTAACCGATAGCTCCCAGATTATTTTGCAGGAAAGAGGTGATATCGAAAGAGTAATAAGTATTTTCCGGAGCCATTTCATCGGTGACCAAACTACCGTTTTGTACGGAGGTTCCTAACAAATCGGTGATCACGTCTTCTGTCACATCATTCTCATTGGCGGTATAGAGTATGAGGGTTTCGGGTAACGGGTACTGATCCCCGTGAGTCCCTTTCACCGGATAAAGTTGAAGGGTTGCACTCTCGATGGTTACCAGGTCTCCTTCCCAAAGTAGATTGTTTAAGTGGGGAAATTCTATTTTTATATACAGACCGGTCATTCCTTGCAGATAGCTCTGGTTGTCTGTTTTTTCACTTGACAGGGCATTATCCGTACCGCTTTGCAGTAGCGACAGTACCGTACCGTTTCGGTCATGTTTGATTTGAGTGAATTTCAGTGTATTGCTTGGGGTGAATGTCAAAGTCTGTTCGCTTGCCGTTTCTGTTATTATATGGTAGTGCAACCGAATGCAGAGGCTCGAATCATTTACCTGAAACCCATTGACGCAGGTTCCTCCGGCATCGGGTACGAAGGCGAGTCCTTTGAAATATAGCCGGAATTTCTCCTGTGAGCTCATATTATCGGAATTCTCTTGCAACAGGGTCAACCATTCTTTACCCAATTCATCGGGTAGGCGGAAGGATATTTCTTCTTTGTCTTGTCCCGGATGAGGAGTGAAACTGAAGGATGCGAGCGGGGTAGGATTGTAGGGTACGGTAGAGGTGCTATATAGATAGTTGTTGTTTAATTCCATATTTTCCGTGAGTTGATGCAGGTAGATGCGTTGTGCACCGGAGAGCGTGTCTCCTAAATAATTTCCCGAAGCATATAAACGGCAAGTGATGGAATCGAACTGATAAATAGCCTCGTCATCTATAGATAAAGTGTGGACATCGTATTCTACATAAAAAGAACTTCGGATGTCTCCCCAAAGAGAACTGTTATGGTGTCCTATCTGACATATACTATCGCCGGAGGTTGCGAGAGAATCGCTCAGAATCGTACTGAGGGATACAGTGCATGTGTCTGTTATGATGTTTCGTAATGCGCTTTCCACCCATTTGCTTCCTGCGGTGGACATTTCGTCACGACAGGAGAAGAGAATAAGCAGACACAATGAAAATGAAAAGAAAAGAATGAGTCGTCTCATAAGGTTTGTTATAAGTATGTTTATGATCAAATTCTTTTGCAAAACAAGGTCATTTGAAGCCCCTTCCCAAAAAGTATCGACTAATGTCCGGCATTTATCGACTTCATTTTTGTTAGTCGTCGAAATGGAGGTGTTGGTCGATAGTTTTTCTTCACTGTTACTTTCGCCTCTATATTTGCGGACTAATAATTAACGATTAAAACTTGATAGGAAATGAATGTTATGACTTGTTATTCAGTGAAGAACATAGTTGAAAAGCTGTTTTTACTTTTTATGGTGGGCTTTGCTTTCTGTGCTTGTGGAGATGATGAATCTTATACGTTAGGCGTATGGCATCGTCGTTCCGATTTTGACGGACTGGCACGTGGCAGCGCTGCGGGTTTTACAATAGCTGACAAGGGATATGTTTGCGGTGGATATACCGGTACTACCTATAAGCGTGTGGCCGATTTATGGGAATACGACATTCAGGGTGGTTACTGGACACAATGTGCCTCTATGCCCGATGCGGCAACAGCGCGAACCGGTGCTTCCGGTTTTGCCATAGGCGAGAAAGGATATATCACTTTAGGCCAGGATAATAGTTCGAATTATCTGGCTGATACCTGGGAATATGATCCGGCTACTGATACTTGGACGCAAAAAGATGACTATAAGGGAGGTGCGCGTATTAGTGCCATTGCATTCGGTATAGGCCAATACGGTTATGTGGGAACAGGGTATAATGGAAATTATCAAAAGGATTTTTATCGTTTCGATCCTCAGGCTGCTGCCGGACAGCAGTGGGAGATTGTAAACGGTTTCGGTGGACAGAAGCGTCAGGGAGGTACTTCTTTCGTGATCGATGACAAAGCATATATTTGCTGTGGGGTGAATAACGGCTCTTATGTATATGATTTCTGGCGCTTTGAGCCTTCAACGGGAGTTTTTACTCAACTGCGGGATATTGCTGATACGAGTGATGATGATTATGATGATGATTACACTTCTATTGTCCGGGCTAATGCTGTCAGTTTTGTAATTGACGGTAAAGGCTATTTGGTGACGGGAGAATATGGTTCTTTATTGAGTAACTATTGGATTTATGATCCTGCTACCGATCTTTGGGAAGGAGAAGATTTGACTGCCTTCGAGGGCTCTGTCCGTAAAAATGCAGTTGCTTTTTCTACCGGCACGCGAGGTTTTGTTGTAACCGGACAAGCCAGCAGTTCTTATTATGACGATACTTGGGAACTTTCTCCATATGAGTATGAAGAAGAATAAAAGACGCACATTGCTTTTTATCGGATTGGTTGTCATCTTGTTGTCAGGAATGTGGTGGTCTTATTATTATGCAGAGAAAAGAAATTGTTATTGTCTGGAAGTGATAAAACTTGATAAGGATCAGGGATACGGATATACAATCAAACAAGGGAAACAGACGGTTATCTATCAACCGTTTGTTCCTGTTTTGTCACAAAGAAAACCATTTAATACTCCGGATGAGGCTGCTAAAGTTGGAGATTTAGTATTAGAGCGATTGGAATCGGGGCAAGATTTCAGTATGACGGAAGAAGATTTAAAGAGTTTGGGAATCAGGAAGTGATAGTGATAATCGTTTTCGTTTAATGGGAGTTACTCTGAAATAGTCAAAACAATCTCGTATTTAGGAAATTTATTTGTTTAGCTTGTGTGTAATTTTGCAAGTGTTGATTTTTGATTGACAGATACCAAGTATAACTATTAAATTTATATTAATTATGAGAATCATTATTACATGGGAGCAGTGTTTTTTTTCATCTTCTTTCTTTTGATGACTGAATCCGTTATTGGGGCAGATGATGTGATAGAAATCCAAACAATTGTTACCGGTGATACTTATCCCGATGCTTCTGTATCTTCTCAGAATCTTATTAGTATGGATGGAATTAATCCGAATCCTCCAATAGATTTGGCTACAACGACCTATGGCATTGTTGGATGGAACTGTTGGCATACTTCCGGGAATGATAATTCTAAAGCATGGATACTGCTTGATATAGGAAAAATACTGCCGGTTTCCAAGATTTATATCTGGAACATGAATCAATACAATAATTATGATCGTGATATAAAGGATATTACAATAATGTATTCGGCCGATTCGACTGATGGAAAGGAGGGGATGTGGCATACTCTCGGAGATTATGTAATTCCTCAGGGACCTGGTAATGGAAAGCCTTGTACGGCTCAGCTATGTGTTGATATGAATGAAACTGTACGCTTTATAAAGATACAAGCCAGGAGTTCGTACGGTAGTCAATATTGGGGGTTAGGTAAGGTAATGCTTGTACAAGATCATTCGGAAACGGGAGATCAGGATATTGTAGACTTGAAATTACTATATAAAAAAGTAAATGGATATCATTTTTATGAATATACAAACGCTTCATGGGAAGAAGTAGAGAAAGAAAGTGATATAGCTAAAAAACTTATTGATACTTCTTCCAATAATACTAATGCGATCAGGGCTTCTATTGATAATTTGCAAAAAGCGATTGAGGCTTTGGTCAAGAAAGAAAATATTGCATTAGGGGCAAAAGTTTCTGCCAGTTCTTGTTATTCGGAGGGATTTGAGTCCGGTAATTTGATTGACGGAAACTTCGCTACTCGGTGGGCGTCTGCAGGTATTGATGCGTCAACATCTTTGTGTGTGACGCTTGATTTAGGTGGTATAAAGTCATTTAATCAAGTTTCTGTGTTTGAAACTCCGGCTTATTGTGGACGTATAGATCAATTGCGAATATCTGTATCACAGGACAATATAGCTTGGACTCAATGGTGTGAGAAGACAGCTAAATATGCCTATATCAATGCAGTAACCAATGAAGTGTCTGCAAGATACATTAAAATGGATTTTCTGAATTGTAGTCCTGAAGGTATCAATGTTGATGAGATAATAATATCTAATGATAATTCGGCAAAAGAATCGGAAGACCCTATCTCTTGGAGGGAAGGAGATAATTCATGGATCAGACAAGAATCTGGAATTTCTCCCAATGCTTATCAGATAAGGAAAGCTAATTTGAAATATGGTATGTTTATACATTATGGAATAAACACTTTTCTTGGTCAAGAGTGGACGGATGGTAGTTGTCCGGCATCCTGTTATCATCCGGATTTATCGACTCTTGATCCTGAATCTTGGGTGAAGGCAGCTTATGAAGGCGGTATGAACTTTGTTATATTGGTAGCAAAGCATCATGAAGGTTTTGCAATGTGGAACACTTCGGTAGGGAATTTTAAGAATGTAATTAGTCCTTTTTATCGGTTATATTATATAGAGAAAGGCGAGGGGAGAGTTTATATTGATAATATTCCTTATAATCTTACTCCGGGGCAGTTATTTCTTATTCCTAAGTTTTCTTTTCACAGTTATGAATGCAGTCATTTTATGGATCATTATTATATCTGTTTCTTTGATGATCTTACCAAACGAGCAGGTATTCCGCACCCTTTAAAAATGCGTTTACAAGTACCATCTTATTCTTATGATTTGGATTTGATAAAACGTTATCTTCAGTTGAATCCTCATAAAGAACTTGTGACCGTTGATCCTAAACATTACAATAAAACGATTTACAAACAGGAAAACAGAACATCACGATTGGGACAGACAGTTGAGAGCAATGGAATTTTATTACAACTTTTCTCCCGGTTTGTTACAGATGAGTGTCTGAATAAACATGTCGGACATTGTAATTATGATAAATTGGATGATGTGGTAAATTACATTAATCAGAATCTTGATAAACATATATCTATTACTGAGTTGGCAGAAATGACCTGTTTGACTCCTGATCATTTTTCTAAAATTTTTAATAACGTGATGGGAGTATCTCCTTGCAGATATATTCAGGTGAAGAGGATAAAGCGGGCACAAGCATTGTTGGTGACCTCGGATATGAGTATTGCGCAGGTGTCGGAAAATGTTGGTATTTACAGTCCGTCACAGTTTACACGGTTGTTTACCAAGATAGCTTTTTGTAGTCCGAAAGAATATAGAGTTCAGCAATTAAAGATGAATGACTAAGCGATTATGGTCGAGTACTTTCCTTAAATGTTTCATCTGTTTTTCAGATGTAGTATCCAATCTATGTTTTCAACCTTAATGGGTGTTTTAGTTGTTATATTGTCTCAAACATTTTTTGCACTTCAGCAGGAAAGCGTATCTTTGAAGCGCAAAAGCATTAATCAAAAGAGGAAATAACTATGACTATTGATAATCAGACCGGGCTGGTACTTGAAGGTGGAGGGATGCGTGGAGTTTTCACATGCGGTGTGCTCGACTATCTGATGGACCGGAATATTCGTTTCCCCTATACAATCGGTGTTTCTGCCGGAGCATGTAACGGACTCTCTTATATGTCACGGCAACGCGGACGTGCCAAATACAGTAATATCGATTTGTTGGAAAAGTACAATTACATCGGTTTGCGTCATTTGCTCAAGAAGCGAAACATTCTGGATTTCGATCTTCTTTTTACAGAGTTTCCCGAGCATATTCTTCCTTATGATTATGATACATACTTTGCTTCTCCCGAACGTTTCGTGATGGTAACCACGAATTGTATGACAGGAGAAGCCAATTACTTCGAAGAAAAGCAGGATAAAAATCGGGTGATAGATATTGTCCGTGCTTCCAGTAGCTTGCCGATTGTTTGTCCGATAGCTTATGTGGACGGCATTCCGATGTTGGATGGCGGTATTGTGGATAGCATTCCTTTGCAACATGCGATAGATGAAGGATATAAGAATAATGTGGTAGTATTGACTCGAAACCGGGGATACCGAAAAGAGGGCAAAGACATTAAAGTTCCATCTTTTGTTTATCGTAAATATCCGAAAATGCGTGAAGCGTTAAGTCATCGTTGTGCCGTTTATAATGCTCAGTTAGAGATGGTGGAACGAATGGAAGATGAAGGTAAAATTGTTGTAATCCGTCCGCAGAAGCCAGTAGTTGTGGATCGTATCGAACGGGATATTCAGAAACTGACTGACTTCTATCAGGAGGGATATGAATGTGCAAAAGCAATATTCTGACTATTCTTCGATTTGGATAACGTATCCTCCTTTGAACACGGCGACAGGTTGTAGATGCTATTATTCTCCCTATTTGTTCATATTTGCATAATCTTTTGTATATAATCTGCTTTGCATATACAAAAGATTATGTATCTTTGTGGTGTCAGATGAACAAGTATTAACCCCTCACAAACAAATCATGAAAAAACTGAATGAACTTGAACAGATTGAGTTTGAAATTGAAAAGGAAAAGCAAAATCTCAGAGAGTGGAAACGTAAGGTACTTATATTGGAGATAGGAAAACAAGATGATGAGACCCGTACTGATGCGATACTCGAAAAAATATCGGAACTTCTTGAGAGAAAAGAAAAATTAAAAAAGTAGTAATCGCCTTTCTCCGGAGAGGCATAACTCTAACAATGATATGAGAACATTAGAAGAAGACTTGTTGAAAATGGATAGTTTGCATGGAGATGAACTTGATGCACACTTATACGAGATGAAAGCTTGGTATGTCAAGCCCGAAGAAAAAGAGATGATAAGAAGACATCTGGATAAGACTTTGGATACAATAGCCGATAATGTTGAAAGTATTGGCAACCGTCTTACAATACGGGAACAAATGGATGAAATTATAGATTTAATTCCTGTATCATACATTGCTAAAAACTATTTTGGAAAAAGCCGGGCGTGGTTATATCAGCGTATTAACGGATATAAGATCAGAGGGCGTGTGTATACACTGAATGAGAAAGAACTTGAAATATTTAATCGCGCATTAAAAGACATTGGTAATAAAATCGGTTCACTTTCAGTTGGTTAATGCAACTGTTGTCTGACACCGCCTTTACTTGTGAACCTGTAAAGGCAACAAAGGGAGTAACTATTCGCTACTCCCTTTTCTTATGTTTATTGCGCTAATATATAGGATGCTATTCTTCAATTTGGATAACGTATCCTCCTTTGAACACGGCGGCAGGTTGTAGATGTTGCATCCAATCTTTATCTTTATATTCTCCGTCATAATGAGCGCGGTCACAACGTCCGTACCACGGTTCGATACAAATGAACGGGGCATTCTTGGCAGGCGGTGACCAAAGTCCTACCACCGGTGCTGTGAACCGCAGGCTTAAATACGGTTGTTTCTCCTTATTATATAATGTGACTTTTTCCACCTGCTTGTTTTCCAAGATCAAAGCATCCCGGTCGAAAGTGTGTGTATCCAATGGAAGGAGTTCGTCTGTCAGTCTTAAAGGATATTCATGTTCCGGGTCGGCGCATCCTTTTTCAGAAATGAGTATGTATTTTAGATCTTCTGCTCGGTCGAATCCCAAGTATCCGCGTTCGTTACTTTTCATATCGAATGCCGGAAAGTAAAATGCCGGATGTGCTCCTATCTGGAAATGCAACTCTTTGTCTCCTGTATTTTTTACTTCCCAAAGAACTTCTATCTGTTTTCCCTGTATTCTGTACCCTATTTCCAGACAGAAAGGGAAAGGATATTTCTTCCGGCTTTCTTCATTGTCTGTTAAACGATAGCGCAGTTCATCCGGTTGCTCTTGTATCAATTCGAAATCCATATCACGGGCAAAACCGTGTTGGGTCAGGTTGTAAATGGCCTCGTCGATGCGGTATTCATTTTCCCATACGCTGCCTACAATGGGGAAGAGCACCGGAGAATGGCGTTTCCAGAAAGAAGGATCGGCTTGCCATAGATATTCTTTACCGTTGCAGACGATATTGCAAAGTTCTGCACCATGGGGAGAAACCCGGATGGTGAGTTGTGAGTTGGAGATTGTTTTCATATGGACATTATTTTTATAAAATACAAAGTTAATGTTTTTTCTTTTTGCTTGTTCTTACTATAAGAAAAAGGAGCCGGTCGGTTGCTCTTTCGAATCAACTTATGCGTATATGTATACATACCTTTTCTAATGATAAAAAGTTCTCTGTTACAGTGTTAATGTATCAATATTGATAAAGTATGAAACAAATGTAGCATGTCATTTGCTATCTTCGGCAATATCTTTGCCTCGGGATTTTTAGTAGGACAGTTTTATTTTTATATCTTTAATTCTAATATATATGAGTAGAAAAGAAAATTTTGTATTTCGGAGCTATGTTGTCTATACTCTCCTTTTCATGCAAAAGACCATTTGCAAAATAAATAATAGTTGATGGCATTGTGATTTTTAAGAACGGGCGATGGTATGGTTGTCCGGTGTATGCTTGTAGAGAAAATATGTTTGTACTATTTTCGGATACTGCTTAAAAGTTCTTTCTTAATTATAATACTTGAAGTGGTATTTTGTTTGGGTATAAGCTTATTACTTTATTTTTTTAATATTAGTAAGAATAATTTATTGCGTTGGTGTAATTTTTAAATCTATTAAAAAAACATGAAGAAACTTATCTTTAGAACGAAGCGAAGTATGGTAATCTTCCTTTTATTACTTTCTCCGGTTCTTGCCATTGCACAGGTTGTAACGGGAAAAGTGGT